>BNJU01001429.1_pt1 | contig 171154 bp, 248 predicted proteins | sample 8539281 | NCBI WGS metagenome assembly BNJU01 (sample SAMD00202456, study PRJDB9452) | human saliva metagenome | isolation source: human saliva | place: Japan
GAATCGAGTATGAGGAATTCACCAATCCCTCGCATGCTGCTGCATCTAGCTTCATCGCCTTCGTACTGGTAGCCTGCCACCAATGCTTTCAATAACTATCTTCCCAAGCGACTATCGAATCCCTGCTACTGTTTTTATCGTTGCGATCTTTCTATTGATTACAGGTTACCAGTGCAAAACTCGGGAAAGCTCCAACAAAAACAGCAATGATCCGTAACCTCTGTATCTCACTTTCTGACCATGGGGGTTACCTACCTATTTGACCAGTTGTTTAGTATTTAAAAAAAGATACCGCTCGGTATCTGCTATCAAAAATATAGACAGTTAATTTGATTTACCAAAACCAACCTTCGTCATCATTGATAGGCTGGGCTTCTTTGATCTTGCGTGTACTTGTTCCATACATTTCAGCTTCGATATCTTCTTTGTTGGTAGGATCGAAGCTAGGATATTGTAGATAATAATCCCTGAGTTCAAAATTTGCAATCGTAAAGATTGCAAAACAGAAAACGAACTAAGGTTACATCAAGATTCCACTTATCAGATAGACCTGCAAGAACACCTGATATCATGCGATTTCTTCTCATTTTATAAAATTTTTGTATTCATAATTTATTCCTCTTTTCCGGATTTCTTAATCTTAGTATAGCACTAAGCTAAATTTACTACATCAGTCCTTAGGCCGATTTAACAAGAGGAGTTTTCCACGACAAAGACCACAACGATAACGCTTAGTATCAATTTTTCGCCTTCTTTGATAGATTTGCTGACAAGACTGACGAGCATAGACTAAGCTTGGTTTTTGATTGGAACTTGACAAAGGAGGAACAAAGCGGGAGCCCGTCGACCCTCTTTTAGAAGTTGCTTAAGCTACCAAATCCTTATGCTGATAGCCTTTTACCTTCGAAATAAAGATGGTAATGGCAGAGCTCATGACGAACAATTTTACGAAAAACCTCTAAACCAAGTTCTTGATAAACCTTAGGATTGAAATCCAAATGACCATCCTTTGGGAAAAAACGTCCACCTGTCGACCGTAGACGAGTATTCCATTGAGCTTGGTGTTTGAAAGGTTTTCCAAAATCCTCTAAAGAGACCTGTTTAACGTAATCAGTTAGATTCATTTGGTGCAAGCGACAGATTCACTTTTTCACGGTCAGCATCGATTTTTCTTCACCCAAACAGTAACCAAATCGCCAACCGAAACTACTTGACTCGGATGTTTGATAAATTTCTCACTCATGTGAGAGATATGAATGAGACCGTCCTCATGGATACCGATATCAACAAAGGCACTCGAAGTCAACGACGTTGCGCACAACTCCCTCAAGCTTTTACCAACTTGTAAAGTCTTTGATATCCAAGACATCCTGACGAAGGACTGAGCATCAAAAGAATCACGAAAATCACGACCTGGTTTGAGAAGGTCAGCGATAATGTCTTTTAAGTGTTTCTTGACCGAGGTCTAGCTCTTGAGCCATTTCCTTGATTGAAACGGATTTTTAGTTTGGCTTGTGCTTCTTCATTTAAGTCCTTGATATCTAAGCGTTTAAAGAGTTCCTTGACCGCAGTATAGTTTTTCAGGGTGAACTCCTGTATTGTCAAGGATATTAGAACTTTCAGGGATACGGAGGAAGCCAGCAGCTTGCTCAAAGGCCTTAGCACCTAGGCGAGGAACTTTCTTGATTTGGGCGCGTGAAGTGATTTTTCCTTCTTCCTCACGGTACTTAACGATATTTTCAGAGATGGTTTTGTTAAGTCCTGCAACGTGTGAAAGTAAGGCTGGACTAGCTGTATTGATATTGACACCGACTTGGTTAACAACTGTATCAACAACAAAGTCAAGACTTTCAGATAGTTTTTTCTGACTTACATCGTGCTGATACTGGCCAACACCGATAGATTTAGGGTCGATTTTAACCAATTCAGCAAGAGGATCTTGCAAACGGCGAGCAATTGAGATAGCCGAACGTTTTTCAACGGTTAGTTCTGGAAACTCCTGACGGGCAAGTTCACTAGCTGAGTAGACAGACGCACCACTCTCATTGACAATGACATAGCTAACTTCTGGAAACTCTTTCAGAACTTCTGCCACAAAGGCTTCACTCTCACGACTAGCAGTTCCATTTCCGATAGCGATAATTTCAACACCGTATTGGCCAATCAAATCTGCCAAATCGCGCTTAGCTTCCTCAATCTGACGAGCTGAAGCTGGTTTAACTGGATAAATGACTTGTGTCGTCAACATTTTCCCAGTCGCATCAACGACCGCTAGCTTGGCACCTGTACGAAAGGCAGGGTCAAAACCAAGAACCACGCGCCCTTTAAGAGGTGCTACCAGAAGAAGATTACGGAGGTTTTCTGAGAAGAGTTTGATAGCTCCTTCTTCTGCCTTCTCTGTTAACTCTGTACGGATACGACGCTCGATAGCTGGCAGTACCTTCTTCTTAACAGATTGCTGAATCACTTCGTCTATATAAGCATTCTTAACCTTGAAACGAGCAGCAAAGAAGGCTTGGATACGATCAACTGCATGCTCAAATCCAATCTTCAAAACACCTAGCTTCTCACCACGATTAAGGGCAAGCGTACGATAGCCCTGCATATTAGCAACCGTCTCCGAGAAATCGTAATAAATCTGAAAGACTTGCTTTTCATCTAGAGTTTCGTCTTTAAGTTGAGATGTAATTTTAGAATGTCTAAGAACTTCTTGATAAGTCATCGAACGCAAGTTGACATCCTCAGAGAGAGCTTCAACCAAAATATCAACTGCACCTGCTAAAGCATCTTGTGAAGTCTCGAATCCTTCACAGACAAATGCTTCTGCTTCTTTTTCTAGGTCAGAAACATTTTGTAAGATTAAGCGAGCAAGAGGAAAAAGTCTCTCTCACGCGCAATGGTTGCCTTTGGTGCGACGTTTTTCCTTATAGGGAAGATAGAGCTCTTCAACGTCTGCGAGTTTTTCAGCAGCTAAGATGGCTTCTTCTAACTCTTTGGTCAACTTACCTTGCTCTTTGATTTTTGCTAAAACTGCTTCCTTACGATCATTGAGGTTGGTTAGACTTTTATCAAGGTCGATAATAGCTTTAATAGCCACCTCATCCAAACTACCAGTCATGTCCTCGCTGATAACGAGCGACAAAGGGAATGGTTGCTCCTTCTGCTGTCAAAAGACAAGACTGTATCAATTTGCTTTTAAGCTTTCACACCCAAATCTTGGGAAATTTTTCATATTTTTATCCATGAATCTATTATACCATAAGGAAGAAAGCTTGTTTTCATTAATGTCACAGTTAGCTTGATATTTGTTAAAGATTAAAATTCATTGGTCTTGTCAATTTAAAATTAAACCTTTTGGCTGAAATAATAGTATAATAGAGGAAACAATAAGAATTGAGGTATGCCCAATGGCTGTTAAATTTACAAAAACTGATGACTTAGATAAGATGTTCGAAGAGTTCGCTAAACTACCTGATTTGAAGCAAGTGACATTTCCAGATGATAAAGAAAAGAAAGATAAGGCTGAAAAGAAAAAATAGATGACACTCTTTCAAAGTCTACCTTCTAGTGTGTTACAAGCTGGCGCTATTTTTCTATCAATCATCATTGAAGCCCTACCCTTTGTCTTGATTGGTAGTATTATCTCTGGTGCTATTGAAGTCTATGTGACTCCTGAGAAGGTTTATACATTTCTCCCTAAAAATCGATTGGGGAGAATCTTTTTTGGTACCTTCATTGGTTTTCTCTTTCCCTCTTGTGAGTGTGGAATCGTTCCGATTATCAATCGTTTCTTGGAGAAGAAGGTTCCAAGCTATACAGCTGTTCCCTTTCTAGTAACGGCTCCTATCATCAATCCCATCGTACTTTTTGCAACTTATTCAGCCTTTGGTAATTCATTTAAAATGGTTTTACTCCGCGCTTTAGGTTCGATTCTTGTTGCTACTATATTGGGTATCTTTCTTGGATTTTTCTGGGAGGAATCTATTCAAAAGGAAAATAGATTGGCTTGTCATGAGCATACTTTTTCTCATTTGAGTAAAAGTAAAAAAATCCTTCAGGTCTTTATCCAAGCTATCGATGAATTCTTTGATATGGGACGTTATTTGGTTTTCGGTTGTCTGTTTGCTAGCATAGTCCAGGTTTATGTACCAACTCGTATTCTGACATCAATTAGTGCAACACCACTGCTTGCTATCATTCTCTTGATGGTCTTATCTTTCTTACTATCGCTTTGTAGTGAGGCAGATGCCTTTATTGGATCTTCTCTTCTCTCCAGTTTTGGCTTCGCTCCAGTGCTTGCCTTTCTGGTTATTGGACCAATGCTTGATGTCAAAAACTTACTCATGATGAAGAACTATCTTAAAACTCGCTTTATTTGGCAGTTCATTACAATAGTGACTCTTGTTGTTCTTGTCTCATTCTTATCTAGTCGGGGTGGTGATATGATACGATTTCTTATTTTGATTAGTTATTTTTTTCTTAACCCTTTATCTACACCTATCTGGTAAGCTCAATCAATATCTAAACCTCCACTACTCTTATCTGGCTTATATAACAATGGTGTTGTCTTTCTTGCTAGCCATTGTTCAAGCCTATATTTGCTTCAAGCGTTTGAAAGAACACAGTCACTTACACAAGTTTAATGCCAAGCTTGCTAGTTTTGTCCTCCTAAGTTTACCTTTGTTAGTTGGATTTGCCTTTCCAACTGTTGCACTAGACTCACAAACTGTATCTGCAAAAGGCTATTATTTCCCTCTGTCAGAAGGAACGGACAAGGCAATCCAAGCAAGCGAAGGTACGAGCAGTCAGTATCTTAAGCCGGATACCAGTAGGTTTTATTCACACACAGCTTATGTAGACACTGTTCGTAAGATTGCTGATAAATACTTAGCTCAATCTAGTATTGTCATCACCGATGAGAATTACTTGGAAGTCATGGAAGCTATTTATGATTATCCAAATGAATTTGAAGGCAAGGAAATCGAGTTTATTGGGTTTGTCTACAACGATCCCAGTCACAGCGATAGTCAATTTGTCTTTCGCTTTGGTATCATGCACTGTATCGCTGATTCAGGGGTTTTTGGCCACTTAACCACAGGAAATACCAATCATTATGAGAATAACACCTGGGTGAGAGTCAAAGGCAAGATTAGGAATCACTATCACAAGGAACTCAACCAGGTTCTCCCAACCATTGAAGTCCAGTCTTTCATCAAGGTCGACAAACCTGAGAATCCTTATGTTTATAAAGAATTTTAAAAAGTAGCCAGAGTGGGCTACTTTTTCTTGTTATGTGACTTTTCAGTCCGTCTCGCCCCGTTAGGTGCGAGATGAAAAACCACTCGCTATGCGGGTGCGCCTCGAAGGTTATACCAAAAAAACTCCAAACGCGATACAATAAAGGTGTTCAAGCCAATTGTAAAGCGAAAGAAGAAAAATATGGCACAAAAGGCACATAGTTTATCACACACAAAGTGGATGTGTAAATATCACATTGTGTTCACCCCTAAGTATAGACGAAAAGTCATTTATAATCAATATCGAAGTAGTTTAGGCGAAATATTTCATCGCTTGAGTAGTTATAAAGGGGTTGAAATTATCGAGGGTCACTTAATGCCAGATCATGTACATATGTTAGTAAGTATTCCGCCAAGGATAAGTGTTTCGAGTTTCATGGGTTATTTAAAAGGTAAAAGTGCACTTATGATGTTTGACAAACACGCCAACCTCAAGTACAAGTTTGGGAATCGGCATTTCTGGGCGGAAGGTTATTATGTGAGTACAGTAGGACTCAATGAAGCCACAATTAAGAAATATATTCAAGAACAGGAAAAGCATGATATAGCACTAGATAAATTGAGTGTAAAAGAATATGAGGATCCTTTTAGGGATAGTGGAAGTAGTACCAAGGACTCTTTAAGATAAGAAGTGACGAGTCAAGAGCAATGAGTCTTGAATATCGTGAAAGCCAGCGTCTTTAGGCGCTGGCTGGTAATTTGGGCTTATAGCTCTGAGTACAAAACCACCCGTTTGACGGGTGGTTATGATTTAGTAAAGTTGAATGTTTGACGTATTCAAAAGAATAGTTTTCTGCATTACAGAATTCTAATACTGTCTGTTTATCTATTTCTTCTTTATAGGATTTAAACATCCAAGCTTTAAGTTTTTGCCATTAGTTCTAAATGAATGTTCATATATCCATTTGGTGTAGCTAGCTAACCTTTCATCTGTTAAGGATTCTACTGCGATAGTTACACACATATCGACCGCTTCTTCAACTGTTACAGAAAAACGATAACCATTCAACTGCAGAAATTTCACCAAAACGAAGAAAGCAGTTCGTTTTTTAGCATTGGCAAAAACATGCTTCTTGATCAATTGGACAAATAGTATCGTTGCCTTATCAAAAATTGTTGGATAAAGAGGTTTGCCAAAAACAAATTGTTCTGGTAAATTGACAATCATATTTAAGGCAGAAGGACTAACCGTCTGAATTTTTTCATTAGGTGAATAACGTTGAATTGCTAAAGCATTGATTTTCTCGATTTGCCTTTCTGTAAGATAGACTGTCATTTTTCCACCAAAGCTTTGAAAACATCATCGTATTCATCAAAGATTTTGTCCAAATTTAAGTCAAAGGCATCATCAGATACATAAGAAATCTGATGTCCAGACTCTTCGGGAGTAAAGATAATTTCACCACTTGGTAACAATTTTGCTTCGTATTTAACACCACTTGGAATATTGAATTCACTTGGAATGGTGATGGTGATTGAATTTCCTTGTTTTCTTGTTTTTACTACCATCTGATTTCCTCCTTTGAAGTATTGTAACAAATAATTACCGTAATTACAATGACAGAATATCAGTTAAAATAACTCAGCTTGAGAAATTTCTACTAAGAACTCATCCGAATAAACCGAATAAGCATTTGGATCAGGCGCTTGGTGATCGTTCATTGCTTGACCACATCTACATGTCCATTTTCCCATATCTAACCTCAGTCACGACTTAATTCTTCAAGGAAAAATTGATTGAGAGCTTTCCAGTCTCTATTATCCATGCTAACACTAAGTCTATTTTTATCATTTACTTTATCAAAAATTACTATAGTATCTAGATAAAAAGCTAGAGGTTCAACAATTGGGAACCTCTAGCTTTTTGTATCTGAGAACTATTTTTGTCTCAGACTTTTTATTATCTTTTAAAGCTCTGACTTCTTCCGCTCCAATCTCATCTCCCGCCTTGTCGAAGAGATTAATAGCGTGACTAAAATAATCATAGGATTTACTCGAATCAAGTTTTCGATAAATCTCCCAATCCTCTATAAGCGCAGTACCTGAGCGATAAGATCATCTGTCTTTAAGGCTGAGTCTCAGCGACTGCTGCATATAAAACTCCGCTTCAACTAGTTGACCTAACTTTAATCGTAAATAACCTTGCTCATAGTCATTAGCAGAATATTTGAGAGAATCCCCTGAAAAATCTTGTTCAATAACTTCTCGCTCTTTTTCGATATAGCTAAGAGCTGTCTGAAAATCATTCATTTCACGATAGACCATACCAATTGATGATACGCGATGTGTTCATTTTCACGATCCTTTTCTGTAATAGCCAAGTGGAGATAACGTTGGTAAACCTCTAAACAGTGTTCATACTTTTTTTCGTACAAATAGATATAGCCCATCAAGTTTAAAAGACTGTAATCTTTACAAGTTGCTAGGCAAAACTCTGCTTGAACTAATTGCTTAGCTTCATTAATTTTTCCCTCAAATAATAATTCCCAAGCTTGATTCATTTAAAGACTCCTATCTATTCTAGAACGATAATTACCTAAACTAAAAATACAAAACAATTATTTCACAATATCTTTATACATATCTGGTCTTCTGTCTCTAAACAAGCCCCAGTTTAGGCGTTCATTTGCTCCTTTATTGAGGTCATAGGTAGTCAACAAAATTGCTTCAGCTTGTCTATCTGCTTGAGTCAAGATAGCTCCTGTTTCATCGGTCATAAAGGATGAACCGTAGAAATTCAGACTTGAACTTTGGCCTCCGTTTTCCTCGCAAGGTTGAACTTCTTCCAAGCCATAACGATTGGCTGCAATAACTGGGACAATATTTGCTGCTGCGTGTCCTTGCATGGTACGTTGCCAATGACCACAACTATCTGTATCCAAAATAGGCTCTGAACCAATGGCTGTTGGATAAAAAGAGCAATTCTGCACCATTTAAGGCAAGACAACGGGCTGTTTCAGGGAACCACTGATCCCAACAGATCCCTAATACCAATCTTGGCATAGCGAGTATCCCAAACTTTGAAAGCCTGTGTTTCCAGGAGTGAAAGAAGACTTTTTCTTGATAATAATGGTCATCTGGTATGTGTCTTGCGATAAACTCCTAGTACTTCTCCCATCAGCATCAATGACAGCTATCGAATTGTATAAGACATTACCATCTTTTTTTCATAGAAACTGATCGGTAAAACGACCTTTTAACTCCTTGGCAATCACTTTAAAATGCTGAATAGCTGTATTTTCTGTCACCGACTGGGCATACTGGTAGTAGTCATATTGACGTTCCTGACAGAAATAGGGACGTTCAAATAATTCAGGTAAAGAGAATAATTTGGGCTCCTTGCTCAGCAGCTTGACGGACTAAACGTTCAGCTGTTTGGATATTTGTTTCACATCCTTAGCGCATTGCATCTGAATAGCTGCAACCGTTTACATTTCTCATCTTTTTTTCTCCTATTCTGGAATTTGTTGGGTAATGCAGTGGATATTTCCACCACCCTAAAAAGAATATCTCTTGCAGGGATTCCGACAACTTCACGGTCTGGGAAAACACTTACTCAGAATATCAAAAGGCCACTTGGTCGTTTTACATCCTGAAATTGTGGCACCAAGACAGACTTTATTAGCGATATAAAAAGTTCACATAGGAAGCTGCTAGACGTTTCACCTGCATAGCGTTCCTCTTCGCCTTCTTCATAAGTATAGCCCGGCAAATCTTCTTCCGTAACTACTTGATGGATAGCTGGGAATCGGGAGTTTATGAATGGTAAAAAGGAACGCCCCTTTGCATCTGTTTCCGTCTCTAAAAAGAGCTAGATCCGCCGCAGACATGGCATACTGAGGATCATCGTGGTCGTCCGTCCAAGCTAAGACAATCTCAGCTGGGCCAACAAAAGCTGCTACATTGTCGACGTGTTCGTTGGTTTCATCCTGATAAATACCAAAAGGAAGCCAGATGACTTTTTCAGCACCAAGGCTCTCTAGTAAGGTATTTTTCAATCTCTTCTTTAGTCATGTGAGAATTACGTCCAGGACTGAGCAAACAACTTTCAGTCACAAGTATCGTTCCTTGACCGTCACTATGAATAGCTCCACCTTCTAGTACAAATGGTTTGGCATCGTAAACAGGTATCTCTAAGACTTCTGCAAAGCGACTGGCCACTTGGTCATCTGCTTCATAGTCTTGGTAGAGACCATCCACAGCACCACCCCAGGCATTGAAAGACCAATCTACCGCCAACTTTTCCTTTTTATCGTTGACGAGAATAGTCGGACCCGTATCACGCGCCCAGGCATCATTGGTTGGGATATCTAGATAAACGACCTGATCTCCAAGATAGGATTGGGCTTCAGATAGATAGTCCTGCTCCACCAAAAGATAAACTGTTTCTCCCTGAGCAATGGTTTTGATAATCTGGCTAAAAGCTGTTTTTGCAGCCTTACCTTGAAATGGCCAAGACCCTGGTCGAGTAGGCCATATCATGAGAGTCCCATGATGGGGTTCATACTCTGCAGGCATACGATAACCTAATTTCTTTTGGGACTGTCCATCATGATAATCTCTCCTTAAAGTCTTGGTAGCCAAAGGCTTTGACTAGACTGCACTCACCCTCTTTATCCATGAGATACAAACTTGGGAAGTCCAATCCCGTTAAAAGGTATTATTTTTTGACAAAGGAATAGATTGCCATGTCCTCAAAAGTAAAGTCTATCCTCAATCTCAACTGGATTTTTCAAAAGCTATAGTCACCAATGATATCACCTGTTAGGCAGGTATTTGGAAGAGAGTCTATAAGTATAAGGTTTTTTCTTGCGCTTCAAAACCATTTCTCAATGGGGGGCGATAAGGCATCTCTAGAACATCAGGCATATGGCAGCTTGCTGAAGCGTCTAGCACTAAGGTCTCAATCCCATTTTCAACGATGTCTAAGACTTCAGTAGCTAAATAACCAGCATTAAGAGCAATCGCTTCTCCTGGTTCGATATAGACGTCAAGATTATAGGTTTCTCGAATTTCGCTTTAATCTCAGAAATCAGTAAAGTCCACATCATAGTCGTCTCGCGTAATGTGATGTCCACCACCCATATTGAGCCATTTAACATGATGCAAATACTGTCCAAACTGCTCTTCTACTGCTTTCAAGGTTGTCTCTAAATCATCTGCTCCTTGCTCACAGAGGGTATGAAAATGAAGCCCGTCCACCAAGTCTAGCAAATCACTTGGTATCTTATCTGAAGTCACTCCAAAACGAGAGCCAGGAGCACAAGGGTCATAAAGCGCGTGATCTCTCTGAGTAGAACACTGAGGATTGAGGCGTAGACCAACACTAATACCAGCCTCACGACAAATTTGACCATATTTTCGTAATTGTCTCTCTGAGTTAAAAACAATATGATCCGATATTTGAAGTAACTCTTCCATGTCTGCTTCCTTGAATGCAGGCGCAAAAACATGGACTTCCCCAGGGAACTCTTCTCTAGCTAGCTTAGCTTCATAGAGTCCACTAGCCGTCGTACCTGTCAGATACTGGCTAATCAAAGGATATGTTTTATAGAGGGAATAGGCTTTCTGAGCTAGCAAAACCTTACAGTCTGCTTTTTCTTGAACCTCTTTGTAGAATGCGACAATTCTCTTCTAATTTTTCCCTAAGTCAATGATATAAGAAGGTGTTGGTACTTGTTCTAACTTCATTAGTCCACCATTTGTGGATTTTCAACCACAACCCATGGCAAGCCGTATTTATTCAAAGCTTCCATGAATGGATCTGGATCCAACTCTTCAAGATTATACACTCCTGGTTGTTTCCAAGTACCATCCATCACTAATTTTGTCCCAATCATGGCCGGAACACCTGTTGTGTATGAAATTGCCTGTGAACCAACTTCTGCGTAGCACTCCTGATGGTCGCAAACATTGTAGATGTAGATGGTCTTTTCAACACCATCTTTAACACCTGTAAAGATACATCCGATATTGGTTTTTCCAACTGTACGTGGTCCAAGGCTTGCAGGATCTGGAAGCAAGGCTTTCAAGAATTGGATCGGAACGATTTCTTGTCCATTAAAGTTAATCGAATCTGTACGAAGAAGTCCAACGTTTTCCAAGCATTTCATATGCGTTAGATAAGATTGACCGAAAGTCATAAAGAAACGAATACGTTTAACTCCTGGGATGTTTTTAGCTAGCGATTCAATTTCTTCGTGGTGAAGAAGATACATGTCTTTTTGACCAACTTGAGGGAAAATCATACTCACGTTTGATAGACATTGCTTCGACTTCAACCCATTTTCCATCTTCCCAGTAAGAACCTGGTGCAGAAACCTCACGTAGATTGATTTCTGGGTTAAAGTTAGTTGCAAATGGATAACCATGGTCACCACCATTACAGTCTAAAATGTCGATATAGTGGATTTCATCAAAATAGTGTTTGAGGGCGTATGCTGAAAAGACGCTGGTTACACCTGGGTCAAAACCAGAACCAAGAAGAGCTGTCAAAGCCTGCTTCCTTTGAAATTTTTTTCTTGATAAGCCCATTGCCATGAGTAATCAAAAGTAGGCTGTAAAACCAAGTTCCTTGCAACGTTTCTCATAGATGGCACGCCATTCAGGGTCTTCTGTATCCTCAGCCTCATAGTTGGCTGTGTCGATATAGTGAACTCCCGTTGCCAAACAAGCATCCATAATTGTCAAATCTTGGTATGGTAGAGCTACGTTCAAAACGGCTTCTGGCTTGTAGCTTTCAATCAAGGCAATGACTTCTTCTACATTATCAGCATCAAGAGCAGCTGTTTCAATTTTAGTACTTTGTTTTGCCCTTCTAATTTAGCTTTCAAGTCATCACATTTTTGACTTTGGTACGGCTAGCAATCATAATTTCTTTAAAAGTTTCGCTATCTTGGCAAATCTTTGAAATAGCAACTTGGGCGACTCCCCCACATCCAATAACTAATAAACGACTCATTTTTTTCCTTCCTCTTCTTCTAAAATGTCTTCTACATACTTAGGCAACATAAAGGCACCCACATGTAAGTTTGCAGTGTAGTATTCTGTGAATAGCTGGCGTTTTTTCCAGCCTTCCTTATCAAAATCTTTGACAGGGTGATATTTTTTTCGATGCAAATCCAAACAACCAATAGCCAGCCGGACTGGTGGGATATGTGCCTGATAAACACGGCTGATTGGAAAGGCTTGATTGACCTTGCGGTGCATGCTTCGGCAAGCAGACTCATCTTCGTCAAAGAAAGGACTACCATGCTGATAAATCATGATACCGTCTTCTTTGAGAGCTCGATAACTATTGCCGTAAAATTCCTTTGTAAAAAGACCTTCTGTATGTCCAAATGGATCTGTCGCATCATTGATGATAATGTCGTAGTCATCTTCACAGTTTCTCAAAAAACGCAGTCCATTTTGATAATAAATGGTAACACGAGGATCATCAAGCCCTGCAGCAAAGTCTGGGAAATACTCACGACAGACCTCAACCAACATCTCATCCGGTTCCACGATATCAATCTGCTCCAGTTCAGGATAGAGTGTTAATACCTGGGCAACACCTCCGTCACCACCCCCAATAACCAAGACTTTCTTTGGATTAGGATGGACAGCCATTGGAACGTGAACTGTCATTTCATTGTAGACAAAGTCATCTGCATCTGAGAACAAGACATGCCCATTTAAGATCAATATTTTTCCAAAAGCTGGTGTATCTAAGACTTCGATATCTTGCCATTCACTTTTACCAGCATAGAGTTGCTTGGCTGTTCTCAGGGATAATTTCACATCTGGAGTGTGAACTTCAGAAAACCATAAATCCATTTAGTTCTCCTTTCTCTCAATGACATTAATGTGGTTGACCTCTGGATCTTCTGTCCCTTGGAGGGAACAACCACGTTCTTTGGCGAATTGAATATAATCAACAATTTCTCGTGTAATCCGTTCACCTGGCGCTAGGATTGGAATTCCTGGAGGGTAGCACATGACAAATTCCCCACAGACTTGCCCCACAGACTCGTCCAAGGTTAAAGCTTCTTCTCTGAATAAAAGGCTTCCTGAGGAGATAGCACCAACTCAGGCTGGATATATTCTCCAGCAATCAAGTCCTTCCCATCTCGTGAGTAGAGTCTCTTGATATCAGCTAGCGCACCCACCAAGCGTTCAATGTCTTGGATGCGGTCCCCTATCGAAATGTAGGCCAAGATATTCCCAATATCACCAAACTCAATCTGAATATCATATTCGTCTCGCAGGAGATCATAAACTTCAATACCTGTTAGACCGATTCCCTGAGTGTAGACTGACAACTTAGTAACGTCAAAAATCACAAACAGACACCCGTCTACTAGCTCTTTTGAGTAGGCATAGTAGCCACCGATGGCATTGATTTCACGACGAGCGTACTCAGATAGCTCAATGACCTTCTCAAAGGATTCTTTACCACGAAGGGCCAGATTGCGGCGTGAAATATCCAAACTAGACATTAGTAAGTAAGATGCTGATGTTGATTGGGTCAGGTTAATGATTTGACGCACGTACTCAGGATTCATCTGATCGCCAACTAAAAGAAGTGAACTTTGAGTCAAGCTGCCACCAGACTTATGCATGGATACAGCTGACATATCTGCTCCTGCGTCCATAGCAGATAGAGGAAGTTTATCTGTAAAATGTAGATGAGCACCGTGCGCTTCATCTACTAAGACTTTCATTCCAGCAGCGTGAGCCATCTCTGTTAGCCCCTTTAAGGTCTGAACAAATCCCATAATAGGTTGGATTGTTAATTAGGATAGCCTTAGCATCTGGATGGTCCTTAATAGCTTGCGCCACACGATCATTTTCAAGCCCCAAAGCAATACCGATTTTAGGATCCACACTCATCTCGATATAGATGGGAATAGCACCACATAAAAACGAGTGCATTGATGGCTGACTTTATGGACATTTCGAGGAAGGATGATCTTTATCTCCAGCTTTACAGGTGGAGAGAATCATGGTTTGAACAGATGAGGTTGTGCCCCCAATCATTAAAAAAAGGCATGAGCAGCACCAAAAGCTTCTGCAGCTAGTTCCTCAGCTTCTCGGATAATCGAAATGGGATGCCCCAGATTATCCAAGGGCTTCATAGAGTTGACATCTATACCTACACATTTTTCCCCTAAAAGTTCAACCAACTCTGGGTTTCCACTACCACGCTTGTGACCAGGTACGTCAAACGGTACAATTCTTTTTCTTTTCGTAACTTGACCAACCCCTCATAGATGGGAGCTTGGTTTTGATTTAACATTATAAAGACATACTCCTTTATCATAGTTTTTTTCACCTTAACCATGCAAGGCTCTAAAGGATACTTATGAAAAAAAGAGCAGGTTGGCACCTGCTCTACAATCTACTGACGTGTTTATGTTTGTTTCTTTTGAGTATGTCTGTTCCTGATGTTTCCTAACTCTCTAGTAGCAAATATTACGTACTTTATTGATCGTTTCACAAGATGACGTGTGCTTTCACCACACTAACAAATCTATACGAATTAGGACAAATGTCCTAACATCAACTTATAAAAAGTAGGCTTTTAACCCTATCAATAATGTGGCTTTTCAACCACGCTTCGGCATTCAACCCTGCCTGTCCGTAGGCATTTTTTACTCGGGTTTATATTTACTAGAAAACATCATCTCATTTTCTAAGCTTCATTACTATATCATGTTTTCAGTATTCTTGTAAAGTATTTTTTTAGAAACTTTTTTTAAATAAATTCATATTTTTGTTCGTGAAATTTATTTAACTTTTCAAAAATGGAAATCGTTTTTAAATTTAAATCAAAAACAAAAAAAGGAACTAAATCGATTAGTTTCCTTTAATGAATCATAAGCATAATCAACTATTCAAAATCCTATCTAGTCATCTCGTGCTATTTGAACCGCTAATTCAAAATCAGTCATCAAGTAATTTTCATCCAGACGGATGAGACTATAATACTCATTCCAAAATAGAGAGTCACTGTTGCTGGACCACTTTAATCCATACCACAATTGAGTGACATCACTTGTATGTGATGGAGGAATTGACCATAGATGCTTTTTAAAAGTTTCTTGAACAAGAGAAACATCCAGTCGAGTAGTCAAGTCAAGTTCATCTAATTTGAGAGTGATAGAATGTTTTTTTAGCTGCCTCAATACTTTCCTTGTTAAATCGAACCTGAATAATCTTAGAATCTTCTAAAGCCACATCCTGGTCCTCAGCACCGTAAAAGGAAATACTGCCCAGTACTATTCCATCTTTTGCCAGGAGATAGGTAGCGTAAGGAACAGCATTGCTATCAAGTCTGAAAGCCTTTTTTTCGATGGTAATTGTTTTATCGCCTGAATACCTTTGGAAACTGCCATCTGTCAGGAGCTCTTCGTAGTCGCTAGCACCATCGCCCTGTCTTACATAAATATCAAATCCAGCATCCATCAGCTCACTGGCTTTGGTTTCTGCCAAAGTGATTTTACTTTCATTGATCTGCAAAATCGGTGCTTGAGGTGGCAAAACCAATCGTGAGATTAAACATGACTCCTACCAGAAAAGACCATAAAGGTTATAAGGAGGGCAAGCATAGACTTTTCCAGTCCGTTTTTCTTGCATTGAAAAAGAGCCATTAGAGCAGGTAGGAGAATCATTTTGGCTAAAATAGAATTCCCAACACCACCTCTATTTAAGGTCTGAAAAGCAAAGATCCCTGCAGATAGCAATCAGGGACAGGTAGACCAAAATCTCACCTAGACCCAGCTTTTCAGTTCGAGTTTGTTGGTTTACAGGGGTTTCGTACAATGACTGCCCATTCTCTTTCCTCTTTTTTAGAAAGAGATAAAACCCCAGACCAAGTAGCAGATTAAAGATTGCAAAAACTATTAAAGTACCTATTATCGCCGTTCTAGCCATGGCTCTCTACTCCTTTATGTTCTCTCTCAAATCTTATCTTTCTCTTTAGTACCCAATTCCCAATCAATAAAACCAGCAAGAAGAAGGGGCCACCTTCTATCAGCACAATCGGTAAAGCCAGTAGAGCAATCATCAAAAAACTAGCTTTCTTTTGACGCCAACTACCACCCCATTCTCCGTTTATCAGTACCCCCAAATAGTCGATGTAGTCAGTAAACCAAGTCACTAAGGGATTTTGAAAATCATTGAGCCTAAGGTAAATGAACATAGCAGAATTAAGCAAAACATAAAGAATTCCTAAGACTAGAATAATCTTTTGACTAGTTCGAGTAGCCTCTAGAAGGATTTTTTCTCTCTTCTCTGGTTTTATTTCCTTGAGACTTGGATTCTTACAAGAGAGTTTTTTTCAAATCTATAGACCAGAAAATCGGTAGAGATAATACTTTTTTTATATCACGCTTCATAAAAACCCTCCCAATCTAGGAAGGACACTCAATTTATAAATCATGGTCTAAACATCTAATTTCAAGGAATTGCCTTCCAAATAGACGGCTTTTTGACTCAGTGATTTTTGATTTTTTTGATCTTCTGAAAAAGCCAATGGTTTCACCGTCCTTTAAGGTGACATCACTGCCTAAAACATACTGAAGAATAGACAAGAGAAAATAATATAAGTCATCGCTATCCATAGGGGAGTCGATAATTTCAATCTCAGTTTTTTTCCAAACTCTTTTCAAACCATAAGTGTAAATGCTAGTCTTTATCTCCTGATTGATAATCCCCATATAGATCCAGAGTTGAAGGGGAAGCATTTCTTCTTTCAAAAGGTCAGCTAGGTCTAGATAAAGATCTTTTGGGCAAGAGCAAGGTGGTAGAACCCTGATAAATACCAATAGCTGATGGACTTGTTTTTAGGATAGAGGCATTGACTTTAGTCAATAAGGAATAAGTTTCTACTGGCGAAAAGATTGTCAGACAAAAATAGAAACAATGGCGTGTTGTGTGTGCTCCTGTGTTTCCTTCTCAACATCCTGCCAGAGGTAAGAATAGGCATACAATTCTTCAAATTCTTGACTTGGGATAGGAAGATCCATCAATGCTAAAGCAACGAGAGCACCATCAATCACAAAGGTTGCACTAGAATCATCCCCAGAAACTTCAGAAATTTCAAGCCCCCAGTGAGATTTTAATTCCTGAACAACCTGGTCTAAAGAATAAGCCTGCTTGCCTTTGAAGAGGGGCATGGACAAGATAAGTTGTTTTTTCTTCTCTGACTTTTCTTTCTTACTAGCAAATAGATTTTTCAAAAATTTCATAGGACTTCTCCTTTTTTCATATCAGTTGGGAAGCATAGCTATCTTGGTCAAATTGAGTCGAGATACCAAGTTTCCTCATCCTCAAAACCGTAGAATTTCTGGTCAAGCAACCAATTTCCATCCACCAATCTAAGTACAAACTGATGCTTCATTTCTAAAGCTTCTTGATAATGGGTGATGACTCTTGCTTCTTCAGCTTTTGTCATGATGAAATCTACAGAAAAATCATTCCTTTTAACATAGTTATACTCACTTGGGGAGCCATAAGAATTTCGAACTCCTCCTTCCAAGCATTTTTGAGTCACTCGTCCAGTTAGAAGTTGCATTTGCCTCTGAAAATAGTCATCCATAAGTTCATTCCACATAGGATGAAGCTGATTTGCTGGGATGCCAAGGCCTTCTTTTTTCTTATCCAGTGCTCTGTTACGATCAAAAATTTCCTCTTCTAACATGGTTAAACTTTTGAGTAAATCAAGCAAGGGTGGGATGATAATTTCTGCAAGAGTTTGATATTTTTCAGGGGTATTTTTATAGTTCACTCTCATGATTAGCCTCTTAATCATCTTGGATTAATTGCTTTTAATTCTAAGTCTGAAAGTAGTCCTTCCATGTAGAGTTTCCTAAGTAAATCTTTATCTACGGTAATTTCATAATAGTCAGTCACAAACTCATGAAATCTCTCAAAGCTATCAAAAAGGTATGAAAGCAACCATTCTCCGCCATCCTGATCTTGGTAAGTCTGTTGATGCGCTTGACCGTCATACCAGATAAAGAAGGTTGTTTCATCTTTTTGGTCTTCGGAATAAAGTGAGATATACTTCTCATCCAGTCCTTTATAAAAACTATCAATGACGTCTTGATTCCACTCGTCAGCAGCAAACTGGCTTAAACTACTTTCATGATCAAAAGCCTTTTTATAAGAATCATTTTATCAGTCAAAAATCACATCTAGAGAATCACCAGAGCCATTGTCAATAAGGTAGCGGAGTCCATAGTCTTCCTCAGTCTTAATCACGAGTCTGAGCCAATCCTCACTCGGATCTGTCAGATACTCATCAATGACCAGCAAGGCATCTAAGCGAGTCTTTTATCTTGTCCCAATCAATCTTTTCTCATCTCTAAAAAAACCTCCATCTTATTCTTGCAATTTATCAAGATCACAAGCCCTATAACGAGCTGTTAGATAGCCTGAAAAAGCTAATCTGAGGGATATTCCACTCATTAGGCAAATAAATCGAACAATCTACCTGATCACCCTAGAGGGGAACTTGCTGAGAAAGACATATCTTCCCAAATCCTCATTATTAGGATTTCTTTCAACCAGACTCAATCTGCTAGTATTGAACCAGTCTTTAAACAGTAACCAGATTTGCTCGGCATCTTCGTTTAATAGGGAGACTTTCAAGTTGTAGCTGATTCCGACCCTACATCTTTTTTTGAATCCTGACTCATCAGCCTTACAAACCTTTTATCAATCCCTTATCATACTGCCAGTTATCACTATCTAATAAGGGAAATTGAACAGATAGATTGTCTTTAAATCCCTGCATAGTATCAAATAAATCTTTGGAGGCAGCTTCGAATAATTCTAGTTCTTCCATAGTCTTCTCTTTAATTTTCATAGCTAATCACATTTCGATTTAATCTGCATCAACCCAGATCTGGTATTTTTGACAATGGAGACATCTAAACAAATAACCACAGATAGGCCCGTCTTTGACCAAGTAGTCTTCTACCTCTTGATATTCTTCACGCGCTTCATAGTCTGCCAAGACTTGCTCAGCGATTCCCATATCCTTCAATTCTCGAGTTCCAACTGTACCCAAGTAAGCACAGTAATCTTGGCAACAAGAAAGCCAATATTCTCCCTGCCAACTAGAGTAGCCTGGAGTCTGACAAAAAAGCAGCTGATTCTTTTTCTGGATCCAATTCACCCTGCCACTCGGCATCTTGGATAAATTCTGCATCGAATTTTTTGGCTGCTTGACCGTTTGCAATACAAAATGGGCAAAGGTATTCTATATCCTCGATACTATAAGGTATAAGGGCATAATAAACATTGCTTTCTTTCCCACAAGATGGACAAACCTTAGCTTCTCCTTCAACAAATGAACCTGTAGCCAAGGGATCTGGATGATAGAGAAAATGAGGTAAATCTTTTAACAAGTCCTGTCTTTGCTTCTTCTCTTCTTTTCTTAGAGGACGAGGAAGGGCAAAACGATTGCCATGACTCTGACTCATTTCTTGTAAACGGCTCAGTTTCTTTATCTGTTTTCGATCAGGTTTGTCTAAAATTTCAGTAAATAAGCTATAGGCACTAGTGTAGAGACCCAATTGTTCATAGAGGTCAACTAAGACTTTCTTAGCTTCTAAATCATCAGATTTAGCTAATTCATCAGCCAAATCATAGAGAGCTGCGACACTTGAAGGCTTTCCATCTTGGTCCAGATATTGCTTTTTTAAAGTGATATACTTTTGTAGAAATGGATTCATGGAACTACCTTTCTAATGGATGACATAAAATCTTAACAAATGGTAACAAGGACATTTCCATTGAGCTCCAAAATCTTTTTGTAAAACTCTTTCATATTTACAAAGCAGGTTAAAATGTCATCCTTGATTTCTTCCTCTTCCTCAAGATAATCCCAAATATCAGGATACAAGTCGGCTTTCTTACAGGCTTCCATACTAAAGTCAGTCATAGCCCTATCCATGTCAAAACTTTCTAAAGCTTCTACAATCTCGGCTATCCTGTTTTTTTCAGTATAGGCGATATATTCAGATACATCCTCTAGAGGAGTCACCCCTAAAACAGCCTCTCTCAAGGGATTATCATCCAAAAATTCTGAACTACTAAAACCTGTCAAGACAAAGACCAAGGCATCCCACATTTTGTCGATATCTATTAAGATATCATGACTATCAGAGGAATCCTCAGCAAAAGTCCAACAAGTCATCTTCCTTGATTGGAAAGACCTTTTATTTGTTTTAAATTCATCGTCTGGTAAATATTGATAATTGGCAATCATTCCCATGATTTTTACTCCTTTTGAATCAGTTAGTATCATATGGATATTTTTAGCTCTATTTCCCTAGAAAATGCTATAATGGAGCTAAGAAATTGTTTTATTGAATGTTAAATAGGGGAAATAGTCATGTTCACTAGTATTGTTTTAGGTTTTTATGCTCTTTTCTTTCTATCCTTATCCTTTACCATCTATCTCTATATCAGACTCGTAGTTGCGGTTAAAAAAGGCAAAGACATTCCCAAATGGATTTATAAACTTGGCCATGCTGTTCAAGGAAGAATTCACGTTGACTATGAAGAAATCACTGATGCTAATGCCCTTAAAGAGATTCATTGGTTCTTGCTGATCTATTTAATCGTAAATCTACTCGTATTGGCTGGTTTCTACTATCATGTCAATAGCTTTCCTCAAGCCATTTATGAATGTTTGAAAAAACAATTTTTCATCGTACTTGTTAGTATGGTTTTAAAAAGTCTTGGAAAATTTGTTGTACTAGCTATAAGAAAAAACTTTCATAACAGTCATGCCTATGCATCAACCAACGCTTTTATCGGGACAGCTTTTTTAACGAGTTATGTTTTTATGTTTTGCATGATGATGAGTGGCCTTCCAGCTCAACCTGTTCCAGTAACCATTCAAGATACCACTGTCATTATCGGGAGACCAAGGCTTCCGAGCTTTTTGGACCAAGGCTTTAGCTTCGAAGATAAAAGTCCAGAGAGTTCCATCACCAATCCCAAAAACGACCACTTCTACTACGGTCAGCTTCTCGAAGTCAAGCGGGATAATCAGTCCTATGGCTTTATGAGCCTCACTCCCACAGGTAAAGATACTGATCAGCTCAAAAACTGCGTCATCACCTATTACAGAACACCTAAGGATAAGAATCAACTAGAAGAAATTTCCATCAATCATGTCAAGCTAGCAAATCTCAAGCTCCAAGATTTTCAAACACGAAAATTAATCGATATCTTTGAAGTCAATCCTGCTGATTATAATGTCTCTGATAAGGATACCAACTTTCATCCTAACCATTCAAACAGCAGATTACGACCTCTGAAAAGATACCGGATTGAATCCAAGTTCAATTCAGATGGTTCCCTAGATAGCTATGGTGTCAGAGCCCAGCACAGCATGTGGGAATGATTGACCATTTCTCCCTTTATCACATAGGCATTAAACTGGAAAAAAATATCGTCGACAAGTTTATAGGTTTCGATGAATCGAAGGCCAGAGGAACCTTTATCTCTAGTGATTTCTTCATAAATATCTTCTAAATTTTTGGGCAGGTGCCAGCATCCAAAGACTAAAAAGGTCTGAGTTTCACCTGTCCAATTTTTTTCAATATTTTTCTAATAATTGTCCCTAAATCTTTGTGATTGAACCAGCAGTCTGTAACGAGAGCAAACTTTGTATTGTCCATCTTACAGGAGATATGACTGGTCAAAAAATCATCGATAGTGGGCTTTTTTGTCTGTAAGAGGCGCGTGCAAGCCAGATGGTACTCAAGCTTTCTAGGACTCTGATCAACCATAGATACAAAGACAAGACCATACTCATCTTGAAACTTAACAGCAAGGAGATCCCTTCTTCAAAAGTAGGGTTTGCGTTTAGTTTTGGCTTTAGGGAACCTTTAGAGGTCTAGGATTTTCAGTTTGCAACTGGATAGCAAGTTTTATCCAAGACTTTTTGCCTTTGCTTCAAAGCCTTTGGATCTATTTCCATCCAAAACGGATCAGCCCCTTTTTGGATAAGCTCTACCGTTTTATCTCTGATATCGTCTGTCAGGTGACCAATCTTCCACAGTGAATAGGCAAGAGCAGTCCAATAAATCTCTGTAAAAAAGTCAGTTTGACAGCAATCTTTCTCTGCATCGAGGATATCCTTGATAATATTGGACACATGATCACCGTCTCTATAACGACCAACTACCTCATTGTAAATGTCATACCCTTGATCACTGTCAATGATTTTTAACGCCATCAATAGCCATTCTCAACTCCTAGGTTCAACCGCCATGAAATTACTAAATTTAAAACCTTACTTAATCTTATGCTTGTTCATTTTTTCTTGGAAAATATCTGTAAGAATTTGTCGCAATTCTTGAGCTTCTTTTTCAGGAAGTTGGCCTTCTTGTTCAGCTACAGCATACAACTCTGGATACTCGAGCGAGATTCTCTTAACAGTACGTGTAATGGCATGTTTTCTAACAAAAAATGGAATTCGTTTAATCATATCTTGAGGAATTAAAGCGATAATTTTATCGGCAGTTTCCTTATCGGTCAGCTTAGAGAAAGTTAGTCCCTTTTTAATCATTTCTTGTTCTTTTTTTCTGTAAAATCTTTAATATCCATTGTGTCTCCTTATGACTATTTTTATTTACTACTATTATACTATTTTTAATTGGTCGAATGAAAAATCTCTATAAATCACTTCTTTGCCAAGAACGGAATCTGTTGTAACAGGTAGTTTTTGCAGCAAATCTTGGATATCAATATTAGTGGGAAGAGGATTAAATTCTCCCAGACTATTTTTCTTGAAGATGTGCTGCAAAGATAAACTCCCCTTTTTCCCAATCCATAGCACAATCATTGATAACATCTACTGGCGACAGGTCCAGCAGTTCTTGCTCTTGCGCTATAAAACGTTTCGTAGATCAACTCAAAAATAGCTTCCTTATCAATTTTTACAACTCTTAATGTATGTTCATCCATGCTTGCTATCCTCTAATCATATTTATTTATCATCTTCTGACACTTGCCAAACTTCTGATTTGTAGAGATTTTCCTTTAAACCACACTTCCATTAATCAAAACCGGTTAATAGACTATTTCCTACTATTCCTAATGTTACAATAATAATGCCCAAAAGACCCAGAAGATTTGGAAAGCTATCACCAAGGAAAAAGCAACCACCCAAAGAGTAAAAAGTACTTCCCCTGCCTGAGTTGCTTCTATGACTGCCAGTTGCTTATGATTGTGCTTGACTAAGTTTGTCGCTTCAAAAAAAAGTAAAGTTGCAACAACACCTGAAAATATTGCAACAATGAGAGATTGCAACATTTGGGAACTGGATGGCAATCCTGTATCAAATCCAGCATATAGGGAGACGCATAGCCAAAAAGGAGTACTCATCAGGGTCATACCAAAAACACGCTGACTAGTAGTTAAACTATCTTGCTGACAATGTTCCAACATTTTTCTATTCCCCAAAGGATAAGAAAAAGCTGCTAGTAAAATCAATAGACTAGCAATAAGAACTCCATTTCCCATACCACTATGAAAATAAGGGATCTGAATGAGAATAATCCCCAACAATATAAAGAAAGTCATACCTAACTGCTTTCCTGGAATTTTTTTACCAAAAAGAGGAGTCAAGAGTAAGCCAGCTAAAATAGTGATCTGCCATGTAGCCGCAACAAACCATGATTCACAATAAACAGAAGCCATGGAAAGTGGACCATAAAAAAAGTCCAAAACCAACTGTACTCCAGAGAAACCAAGTCCATGGTGACTGACGAATATCTGCTAATACCGTAGATAATTCTTTCTTTCGCCAAACAAAAAAAGTAAGTATTGGCAAAGTAAATAAATAACGGAGGCTTGCGCTCCACATCCAAGACCCACCTTCTAGGTTCATACTACGGTTAAAAATAAAAGTAAAAGCAAAAAAGAGAGCACCCAAAATACCATACCAGAGTGCTCTATAAAATTGTGATTGTTTCATAAATATATCTCCTCATATAAAACTATTATATCTAATTGACTTAAACATATCGATAAAGTCTATAACTTTTATTTTTCCCATATAAACGTCTATCAATTACACTACTTTAAGTATATAATTTTTTTAATATTGAACCCACTTATCATTATCCATAATAAATGGTTTAGCTAGACCTTCACCTGTATAGTTTTCGTATTTTGTATCTAAATATTTGTAACAATCTTCCTTAGTCGCAAATTTGATGGCTTGATAAGGTTCCTCGAAGGTTAACTTTTCGACAAAGAGAAAACCATCCTCACTTGGTACAAGAATTCCAACATGACCGATAAAGAGGGATTGCCCATCCAAGTCATCATGGACGACTACGGAGAGCATTCTTGAATTTTCATTAAACTTGAATTGAGAAAGGAATTGTTCCATCTTTTGCAGCATGAACCTTGACATCAGTTGTTGCTTCGGTCTTGACTCTTGAGAATAAAATATCAAAGTCATCCTTATCTTCTGCACCAAAGACCTTTCCTTTATCAATGGCATCATTATCGACAAACAAGAGGGAATCATCTTTCTCTAACTTAGGAATTTCAATTGAATTTTTTTCAATAAACAATAACTGTTAATACGACAGTTGGTACCTACAAAATCACCTTTTTTTCGGTGTCCAAAGATTGCTAATCTTTTCTACGTCATACTCAGTTTTGGTGAATGTAGAAAAACCTCCAGTTAAGCCAACCGAACCAACAGTTTCATTATAGTCATTGACAAGATTGAAAAATGCATCCACACTGTCTTTATCCAAATGTGCAGCCAAGGCTTTCCGAACTTCTTCTGCACTCGGTTGATTGTTCAAATTGCTATAAGTTGCTTTCCAGGAAACTTGATTCGACTGTGATTGAGTCACTGAAATTTCAGCAGTACTATCAGAAGTCTTTTGAGTTTGACTACAAGCTACTAACGTCAAAAGAAGTGTTGAGCAAAAGACCAATAGTTGCTAATTTTCTAATTTTCATAGGTTTTCCTTTGTTAATAATATCTTTAAAAAGACTTGTCAAAGTTTAAAAATCTTATACTTTCGGTTGAGAATAGACTTGAATATGCTGACCTAGCACCTTAATTTCTACTGGTAGGTCATCAGATTTGTCACCATCAACATCCGTTTCTAATTCAGAATCAGAAGAAATTTTTTTATATGACGAGCTTTTTATGTACTCGATGTGATCATTTTTCTACAACATCACCTTTTAATAAATCAGGGATAACTGACAATTTAGTAAGGATTGAGGCATCTTTTAGGATTAAAAATGTTAGCATAACCATCCTTGTCCTCATCAAAAGATTTTTGTCAGCGAAATAATTGGTAAGAAGAACTAAAACATGGCTGGCTGTACAATGTAATTTCCATTTTCTGTTTCAACTTGAATGTTAAATGTTTGATCTGTCACGACAGACTTTACAGTATTAACCGCATAGGCTAGCATACCAAACTTTGTTTTATCCTCTATCCCAACGTTATGGATACTTCTGGTAGTGAACCAATACTAAAGATATAACCAAAATAATTTCCATTTGATTTTTCCGATATCAATCTTATTTGTAGAATTGAAATCAAGCTCGTCAATCGCGCCGTCAATATCTTGATTGATTTCTAATAGTTTCGTAATCAGATTTCCAGTTCCTCCAGGTATAATTGCTAGTTTTGGAATATAGTCTCTTTCAGCGATACCTGAGATCACTTCATTGACTGTCCCATCTCCACCGAATACGAGAACTGCCTCATACTGCTCTCGAGAAGCTTCTGTGGCGAAGTTGGTTGCGTCTTGCGCTTTTTGTGTAATTCTGGTATCGACTTGCTCGAAGTATTTTTTAGCCTTATTTTCTAACTTTTCCTTATAATCTAAAAGCCTTTTTCTCCACCAGAGGTTGGATTGATAATCAACATTATTTTTGCATTCATTTTTCTCCTCAATATCTATTTTACATCTTTAGGCTATCAATATATCTTTTTGATACACTTTATTATATAATGAAATTTCTAAAAAAATAAAAATTGAAAGTACTGAACTAAAAATAGATACAATCCTGAACTGTCTAAGAATTTTTCTATCAAAATTAAAAAAATAGAATTTGTGGAAAAAATTTTTATCAAGTTACAAACTGAAGAAATCATCTCATTCACTTTTTTCATATACATCAGTTTTTAATTTACTTTTTAAAAACTATACTTCTATTATTTTTTTAGCCACAAATGTTGTAAAAAAACTAATATCTTTATAGGGTTTTAAATCACATACTGCAAGTTCAATCTTTGTCATTTCTTCTAACCAGTTTTCTTTGCTCTTAAATTCATTTGGTTGTAGACTGTAAAATGTTCGGATCCCTAAATAGTTTTTCTAATTTAAAACCAGACAAAGCTAATAATTCCTCTATCGTATAAGTAGAACCACTTGCAAAAAGATAGGCTCTCAAAATTTTCCACCATTGAGTAAGCTAAAAGCTTGGTTGATGTCATTAGCAAAAACAACACTTTGTAGAACTTTTTCCAACTTGATTATGCTTGATAATTGAAATTAAGCCATCATCTTTTAAAATTCTTTTGAACTCCAGAAGATAGTCTTTTTCGATCATTAGGATCTATATATTCTAAAAACATTATGGCAAAGGACAAGATCAAAGATTTATCCGTAAAAACGAGCGAGTTGGTCAATACTTCCCCACAATTTTTTCATAGGATGTGGAAGAGTTGGCATAGAGCATTTCCTCATTAGGTTCAACAGAAATAACTTGATTCTTGCGAGAAAGAAATTCACTGACCAAGCCAAATCCAGATCCAAAATCAAGAATTTTTCTTACCTTCTAAATGAACGAGTTGGGCAAAGGTTATTTCATATTGTATCTTTCCCCAAGGTTGTTTTTAACATATTTCTATAATGTTCAAGATCAGATTTTTTTGCTTGTCATGTGTTACCTCATTAAAACTGGTATTTTTTTCTTTTACAATCATTTCTTTTTAATAATTTACAGTAAACTGCCGAATTTTTCAGTGATCTTGCAACAGTGGTCATATCCTTGCCAAATGTGAAATGTGGCGTGAGGATACTTTTTTGGAAGAACTTTTTTAGCAGCTATCAAGTCGAATTCTTTTGAACCATAAAAGAAAACACAGCTTTTTTGTTCCTCTGGCGTAAGGTTAGGCAAAGCTACGAAGGCACAATCATGGGAAATATGTTTGATGCTTTCTTCATCCATAGCAATGAAAGAATCCGCCATCATCTCTCCTTTTTCTCCATAAAGTGCAACCATCTTACGAACAGCAAGATCTCTATTTCGCAGAGCTTTTCTATGCTTTATTAACAATAAATACCTAGTAAATACATCAAGCAAGGGCGCATTTATCCATAAACTAACTCCTTCAAAAACAAGTTTCCCAAACCTGATATCCTTATGATTCAATAATTGCAGCAACACAACTCCACCTAAGGACGCTCCAAAGGCTAAACTCAAGTCTTTTATATGATGAGCCTTTAGATAATTATAAATCATCTGGCTTTCCTTAAGAGCCGATTCGTAGATGAGCGAAGCTGATTGCCCATGCGCCGACAAATCCGGAATAATATATCTAAACCCTTGCCCCATCTGATCTGCAATGAGGGACTTCATCCCTTGAGCCGATGATAACATCGGGTGGATTAGCAATATCGTATCTTTCTGATTAGAATTAAGATCAAGAATGTTCATTTTCCAACACCAGATTTCTTTCCTTTTTTAGCCCTTTTTCCTTAAAGAACTTATCCCATCCATTTATGATTTATTCAGATAAATGCAACAATTATAATACCTTCACTTGAACCCCTTGCTTGTCGAACATTTCTTTGACATGTTCAAAATTACTGCTTATGATAGTCGCTTGCTTCAGATTTGGAAACTGTTGCAGTTCTTTAAGACTAACTTCATTTAGATCGAAACCATCATCTTCTCCATCCCACTGAGGTATCAGATTCAGATAAATTTCATTTCCGCCATCCATGTAGATTTCTTGGACTTGTTCGGCATATTTCTTAGGTATAGGAAGATCTATCATATAATCAAGGGCTGGCTGAATAATCTCCATACTTTCTGTATCGATTTCCAGTTCACTAAATTCTTCCGCAAAATCATGGATGTCAAAGTAGGGTTTCAGTACTCGTAAATCGTACATCAAAACTTGGATAATAGTTAGTTTAAAATTTATATTGTCAAAGTGTAGCAGTTCTTCGTCAGTTTCTTTTAACTTGTAGCTTTCCCGTTCATGTTTGACCTCTGGGAAGTAGGAAATTGATAGTGTGTCTGTGATGGTCTCTGCATATCCATGAAAATCACTTCCATAAGGAGTCCATAAAATCAAGTTAAAATCCCCTACTCTCTGTCTATCAGAAATAAAAATAAGGGCTTTTTCCATTACAAGTTATCAGGGTCTTGCAAGGATTGAGAGGTAGTTCTCCCTCGTCCCACATGGGTTTGACCTTCTCTCCAAAATATAAACAAAGCTCAGTAATTAAATGCTCCTCATCAATATAGACCTCACAACTCTTTAAGTGTTGTTTAACTTCAAAGGAATGTTCAAATACAATTCCAGCTTTGTCATAAATGTATTTGATAAACTTATTTTCTTTTTTTGACAACTCGGTCAGGCTTCCCCAATACAACTTCAATATCTTTCAAGGACAAAGGAAAAAGCTAAGCTAGTTCCGTTGATTATCATTGAATTGTTTTGAAGATCGATTTCAAGTTTTTTGTGTGTTTTTTTCTTAAAAAAATCAAACATATTATTACCCCTTCTTAAGTTTCTTCAAGATACATTTTGACTGCTAGGTATTCCTCTCTCTAGCATAGGCAAATACTTCTGAATTTCTAATGTAGTCAAAAAAATATTTTCCTCTAAATCTTCATCCCAGGTTGATTCACTAAAGATTTGATTGTCTTGACTAGCTTCATAAAAAAATATCAAGGTGAACTTGATAAAATTCTTCATCTTCATCAGGGACTTGCCTTACTAATGAAAATTGAAACAAAGGTTTATCAGATATACTGGTAAAATGTCCCTACTTCAAACAAAAATCATCTCATCATCAATAGGCTCACGACACAAGTCTTCAAATATTGCTACCATATCCTCTAAGGGCATCTTATCGGTGATTCTTTCTCTTAAAAATTCAAGTGATTGCTTCATGCTTCTCCTCTTTCTAATTGGAGCTTCGTTCTTAGAATAATCCTATTAAAAACTGAATCCCTACACCTTTTATTATACTACATAAACAGAAAAAGACTGAAGCAGATGGCATTCACGGATCTATACTATTGTAATCGGTCAATTCCCTAAAATGATTACCTAATCCATTTTATTGTATACAGATGAGGTGTTATTTGAGCATGCCCTTTTTATAACTCAATTAGTATTAAAAAAATAAGGTAGAGACTTCAGGATGGCTACTGTCTTGTAGCATTTTTAACCTTGATAAATTTAACAAATCGTAGAAAAATAGTTAAAAAGTCTTTTAAAATTAAAAACGTATAATATCAAGACTTCAATGAACTGATACGATACGTTTTTATAATGAGCAGATTTACTTAATTTTTATCTTCAATTTTGGTTTTTCTCACTCGAATCCTTCTTCTGTCTTTTGAATATAGACTATCGATACCAACGAAAGAAAAAAATAACTCCAAGACCGATAATTAAAAAGGAAGCTAAATGGACGCTCGGTAGAAAGGTCATTAACCCTTTCGCAATCGGCATAAAGAGAATTGCCAGTGTAAAAATGGTGCTCAATACCCTCCCCAGATAGTCTCCGTCAACCTTGGTTTGTACTTGAGTAAAGAAGTGAATATTAAAAAAATTGTCATAAAGAGTTCACAAACTAGGTTTCCTGAAAAAGTAAGAAAAATTAGGCAGTGGTAAGCCCATCATGAAAACTCCTACTCCTGTTAAGATCAATAAGAACAAAAGTGTATTCATACTGGATTTAAATTTATTTTGCAATCAATGCTCCGACGATTGAGCCAATTGCACCCATGGTTAAGATAGTTGCATAGGCTCCTTCTACACCATAGAGTTTATTTGAAAAAGGGAGCAAAAACTCAAAAGCTGCAAAAAAGAAATTCACACTGGAAGCCACTAACAAGAGAAAGAAAATTTCTTTTTGATGCCAGATATAGTGTAAGCCATCTTTGATGTCCTCAAAAAAATATCTTTCCCTGTAAAACTCTTCTGCTCTTGAACCTTTGGTTCTTCTTTGGGAAGTAAAGCCACTAGGGCAAAAGCGATGAAAAAGGTCAAAGCATCTAGTAAGAGCGTCAGATGAAGACTTGCAAATTGTAAAACAAGGAAAGAAAGCACCGGAGAACTGACTCCTACAACCTGTAAAACTAACTCCAAGCGAGAGTTATAGGTCACTATCCCGTCCTTTGCTACCACCTCTGTGATAATAGCTTTATTGGCAGGCCGAGAAAAAGCAAAGGCAATGGCCTGGACAATATTAGCAAAGATCAAAGCTCCAATCATCCAGCAATCATTTCTGATAAAAGAAATGACCAGACAGAGAATCCCACAAACCAAGTCTGTTGTCATCAAAATCTTGCGACGGGAAAAACGGTCTGAAATCACGCCTCCAAATGGATTAGCTAGTATAGCTGTCACCAACTCAGAAATCTGATAAATCCCTAGAACGGTTTGCCCAATCGTTCCCATCGATGCCAACCAAACACTATTTCCATAATCATAGAGCATATTTCCTAGTTTGTTAATAGCTCCACGACTAATCAACTGTACTGCATATCGATTCATAAAAACTCCTCTCAAATTTTGAAACTATTGTATCAAAACTTGAAGGAGTTTCTCATTTTTCCCATATTTGGGAAATTAATCTTTTACAAATTTATCGTAATGTTCCTGATAGTAAGCTACCTGCTCCGGAAGACCTAGCACATCAAAAATATGCATGGCTTCCTGCATTTGTTTACAACCTTCTTCTTTTTGGCCCTTCTGATAAAGAGCAAATCCTTTAAGAAAGTGGAAAACATTACGCTCATAGAGTTTGATGCTCTTACCTATAATCTTCTCTATATAAGCTTCAAAGTAGCTAGCATTTTCAAAAGCAAGATGTTCTAAACAATGCTGGTAACAGTTAAGAGCTAAAATCAAGACCAGTTTTCGATGGCGACCAATTTCTTTATAGAAATCTTCCCTCTCCATCACTTCTCTACCAAGGCGAGCAACATAGTCCACATCATAAAAGCTGTAGAGATTGCCAAACAGAATCAACTCATACATGGTCCATTCGTCTGTTTGAAAAAGATAATCCGCAACCTTATCCAGATCATCTTGCTTCATAGTGAAGCTAGTATCTCTTTGACAAATCAGACCTTGTAACAAAATCCAGTTCAGTTCAAAATAGAGGGGAATTGTTGAACTCTTAGCCTTTTCAAGTTGTTCTTCTTGAAGTTTTTGAAAACCTGCAATATCATTTGAGTAGTAAAGCGGAATAATCTGAGCCATCAAGCTCACATGCTCATGATGTTGAAAATTTCTAGTCTTATCCATAAAATTCTCAATCGTCACGTGAATATTATCTAATATTTCAAAGAAACGAGATGCAGCCAGATCCGACTCCCCAATTCAAATCAGGATAATTGGGAGGTCGAACAGAGCCTCTCCTGCAGCTTCTTTAAGAGAGTAATTTTTACTGATTCGAAATTCACGAAAAACTTTTCCAAGATTTTCCATCTTACACCTGCTCCGATAATTCTTCCCACTCCAGCATAGCTTCTTCCTGACGATGGCTAATTTTATCCAGTTCTGCTTGTAATTGCATGAGTTCATCCGCATCATTGGTAGTATGCATTTGTTCAGAGATTGCTTGGGCTTGCGTTTCCAGTTCTTCGATTTCTGTCTCAAGACTTTCAATTTGTCTCATCAATTTACGAAGTTCTTTTTGACTTTCCTTTTGAGCTTGGTAGTCATTAACTGGAGAAACTTCTTTTTCTTGGTTAACAGCTGCCGCTTCTTCCGCTTGACTAGCTACTAGCTCTGCTTTTTTATCAACATAATAGTCATAATCACCTAGATAAAGGGTTGAGCCATTTTCAGATAATTCTAGAACATGAGTGGCTACACGATTAATAAAGTAACGGTCATGGCTGACAAATAGAAGAGTCCCATCAAAGTCAATCAGGGCATTTTCCAAGACTTCCTTGCTATCGATGTCTAAGTGGTTTGTCGGCTCATCGAGAATCAAGAAGTTATTGTTTTCCATGGAAAGTTTAGCCAGAAGCAAACGCGCTCGCTCACCACCTGAGAGCATTCCAACTGATTTCTTAACATCGTCACCAGAAAAAAGGAAGGCACCAAGTCGATTACGGATTTCAACTTCTGGCGTCAATTTAAAATCATTCCAGAGTTCGTCTAAGACTGTATTGCTCGGTGTCAGTTTGCTCTGAGTCTGGTCATAGTAACCAACCTCAACATTAGCACCAAAGCGCTTCTCCCCCTTGATAAAGGGAATCTGGTCCACAATAGACTTAATAAAGGTTGACTTACCAATGCCATTTGGACCAACAATGGCAATGGCGTTCATCTTACGAAGATCAAGGTTGATGGGTTCTGATAAGATTTCACCATCATAGCCGATAGCAGCATTTTCAACTGTCAAAACGACATTACCAGATACTCTATCAGAATGGAAGGTCATATTAGCTGATTTCTTGCCAACTTCAGGCTTGTCTAAGCGCTCCATTTTCTCCAGTTGCTTGCGTCGAGATTGAGCACGTTTGGTTGTCGATGCTCGGACAAGATTTCGGTTAACAAAGTCTTCTAAGGCAGCAATTTCCTTCTGTTGTTTTTCGTAGTTTTTTGCCTCAGTTGCGAGCTTCTGCTCCTTCTGCTCCACAAAGCTCGAGTAGTTTCCTACATATCTGTCCAAAGAATGTTTGGTTAAGTCGAGTGTTATGGTCGCAACCTTATCGAGGAAATAACGGTCATGGCTGACGATAATGAGGGCACCGCTATAATTAACCAAATAGTTTTCTAACCAGGCAATAGTTTCAATATCTAGGTGGTTGGTCGGCTCATCCAAGACCAAGAGATTAGGCTTTTCAAGGAGCATTTTGGCTAGCGCTAGACGAGTATTTTGACCACCAGATAACTCTGCTATTTTCATCTGCCACATAGACTCGTCAAACTTGAAACCATTTAAGATAGCACGGATATCAGCTTCGTATGTAAATCCTCCAGCCTGACGAAAATTTTCTGATAGGCGATCATAGTCTGACATGAGTTTATCAAGTTCTGCTCCAGTCTTTTCCCCCATCTCCAACTCCATCTGGCGAAGTTGTCTTTCAGTACGACGCAAGTCATCAAATACATGTAGCATTTCATCGTAAATAGTATTCTCAGACTCAAAACGGCTATCCTGTGCTAGATATGAGAGGGAAATATCTTTTTTCTTATTGATTTCACCCGTGGTTGGCTCCTCTTCTCCAACCAATATCTTGAGCAAAGTAGACTTTCCAGCACCATTTTTTTCCCAACGAGGGCAATACGGTCTCTTTCATCTACTTGTAGGTTTATATTATCAAAAAGAACCTCTCCTGCAAAAGAACGTTCAATTTTATTAGCTTGTAAAATAATCATACAGTTAGTATAGCATGTTTCTCTAAGCCATTCAAGACTTGTGGTTTAGCTCTATTTCATAACTTTTTTCAGAAACTCATGCTAACGTTTTACTAAAACTTCAAATCGTGATATAATGTAAGCGATTAGATTATATATTAAAGGAGATTTCCTATGTCTTACCAAGAAAACTACCAAAAATGGGTTGATTTCGCAGAACTTCCAGACTATCTTCGTCATGATTTGGAAAATATGGATGAAAAAACTAAGGAAGACGCATTCTATACAAATCTTGAATTTGGTACTGCAGGTATGCGTGGACTGATTGGTGCTGGTACTAACCGCATTAACATCTACGTTGTTCGTCAAGCAACAGAAGGTTTGGCTCGTTTGATTGAGTCAAAAGGTGAAAATGAAAAAGAACGTGGTGTAGCCATCGCTTATGATAGCCGTCACTTCTCACCTGAGTTTGCCTTTGAATCTGCAGCAGTTCTTGCCAAACATGGTATCAAATCTTACGTATTTGAAAGCCTTCGTCCCACTCCAGAACTATCATTTGCAGTTCGTCACCTCAACTGTTTCGCGGGTATCATGGTCACAGCCAGCCACAACCCTGCTCCATTTAACGGTTACAAGGTTTACGGTGAAGACGGTGGACAAATGCCTCCACACGATGCTGATGCTTTGACAACTTACATCCGTGCTATTGAAAATCCATTTGCTGTTGAAGTTGCTGATGTAGAAGCAGAAAAAGCTTCTGGTTTGATTGAAGTTATTAGCGAAGCAGTCGATACCGAATACCTCAAAGAAGTTAAAGATGTTAACATCAACCCAGCTTTGATTGAAGAGTTTGGTAAGGACATGAAGATTGTCTACACTCCTCTTCACGGTACTGGTGAAATGTTGGCTCGTCGTGCTCTTGCGCAAGCAGGATTCGACTCAGTTCAAGTCGTAGAAGCTCAAGCAACCCAGACCCTGACTTCTCAACTGTTAAATCTCCAAACCCAGAAAGTCAAGCAGCCTTTTGCTCTTGCAGAAGAACTTGGTCGCCAAGTAGGAGCTGATGTTCTTGTTGCAACTGACCCTGACGCTGACCGTGTTGGTGTTGAAGTTCTTCAAAAAGATGGTAGCTACCTTAACCTTTCAGGGAACCAAATCGGTGCCATCATGGCAAAATACATCTTGGAAGCCCACAAAAATGCTGGGACACTTCCAGAAAACGCAGCTCTTTGCAAATCTATCGTATCAACTGACTTGGTAACTAAGATTGCTGAAAGCTACGGTGCAACTATGTTCAACGTCTTGACTGGTTTCAAATTCATCGCTGAAAAAATCCAAGAATTCGAAGAAAAACACAATCACACTTACATGATGGGGTTTGAAGAAAGCTTCGGTTACTTGATTAAACCATTCGTTCGCGATAAAGATGCAATCCAAGCAGTTCTTGTCGTTGCTGAACTTGCTGCCTACTACCGCTCTCGTGGTTTGACACTTGCTGATGGTATCGAAGAAATCTACAAAGAGTACGGCTACTATGCTGAAAAGACAATCTCTGTTACCCTCTCTGGTGTTGACGGTGCTGAGCAAATCAAAGCAATTATGGCTAAATTCCGTAACAATGCTCCAAAAGAATGGAACGCAACAGCTATCACTATCGTAGAAGACTTCAAAGCTCAAACAGCTACTGCTGCTGACGGAACTGTTACAAACTTAACAACTCCTCCAAGTGATGTGTTGAAATACACACTTGCTGACGGTTCATGGATTGCTGTTCGCCCTTCAGGTACAGAACCAAAAATCAAGTTCTACATTGCAGTTGTAGGTGAAACCAACGAAGAATCACAAGCTAAGATTGCTAATATCGAAGCAGAAATCAATGCTTTTGTAAAATAAAATCCTATAAAAGATGAGACAAACCAATCTCATCTTTTTTTCGTATCAAATCTAAGCAATTTTAGAAACTTTATGGCATACTAGACTTATCAATGAAAGCGAGGTAATCTCATGGAACAATTTTTAGATAACATCAAAGACCTTGAAGTCACTACAGTTGCGCGTGCGCAAGAAGCTCTTGATAAAAAAGAAACTGCAACCTTCTTTATCGGTCGCAAAACTTGCCCTTACTGCCGTAAATTTGCTGGTACATTGTCAGGTGTCGTAGCTGAAACTAAAGCTCACATCTACTTCATCAATAGTGAAGAACCAAGCCAACTCAATGAGTTGCAAGCATTCCGCTCACGCTACGGAATCCCTACTGTACCAGGATTCGTCCATGTTGCAAATGGACAAATCAATGTCCGTTGCGACTCTTCAATGTCAGCTCAAGAAATCAAAGAATTTGCAGAATTGTAAGAAACTTAGTTTAAAATTGAATTTTAGGAGATAATCCAATAATTTTTTTCATGTTAAAACGCATAATATCAAGGTTTATGAACACCTGATATTATGCGTTTTTTGATTTTATAGACTGTTGAAGAACTATTTGTTTGCTAACTTTTTTTCAGCAATTCTTTAACCATCTGATTCAGCTCCTCAAGCTTTTTTATCTTGTGATTCTATTAATTGTCTTTGATTCTCAATTTCCTTATAAAGTTTATCAAGATTTATTTGAGTTTTAGATTCATCCTTAACAAAAATTAGTTAAAGAACTTATTAGCATTCCTATTGTTCCAATTCCAACTAGCATCAATAATACAGCTAGCCATTTCCCAAATAGGCTACTTGGAACAATATCCCCATATCCAACAGTTGTAACAGTAACAAGTGACCACCATACACTATCAGAAAATGTCTTATCTTCAACAACTGATAAGATTGAACTACCAACTAGAACAATAAAAAAATTGACATACAGAATGTAAATTAATCCATTTGTTCTTAGAAAAATTTTTAGCTTTTTCTCTAATTTGCCAGTAAGACCTATAATTCTTAATAACCGAGTTAGTTTTTACTAACTTTGTTAAGCGATGCAAGACGGAAGATCCTCCCTAAACGAAAAACTGTAAAAATAGCATTCAAAGGAAGAATCACAAAGCAAGTCAAAAATGTTGTTTATAATAAATGACCATTTACTTTTTGGAAATACTAAATCTCCAAATATAATCGACAAGAAAAACAAAACCATATGACTAAGTCTATAATACTGTATGGAGGTTTCTCAAGATCAATTAAATCTGTAAAACCAAGTATTACTAAAACAACTGATATTAAAGCTAATATTATAATACTAGTATCGTAATAGACTTTTTATTTTCCACTTGTTCTGCAATCTGTAAACTCCTCTTGTTATAAAAATTAAATAAAAATAGTTTAATAGAATTCTAATAAATATCTCTACGATGACCTATTTCTAAAGTAGAGACTATCAGTTCATCATCTACAATGTGCACAATAACTCGATAAATTCCAATACGGTACCGCCATTGGCTACCTAGATTCCCCACCAGAGCTTTCCCATGCCTTCTTGGATCCTCTAAAACGTTATTTTCTAGATACTTTTTAATTAGTATCTGCGTATAACAATCTAATTTCTTTAGTTGTTTGATAAATCGTCTTGTTGGAACTAACTTATACAAGTTAATCTTCCTCCAGACCTAGATTATGTATCATTTCTTCCCAAGTAATGGGTTTAAGTCCTTTTTCCAAGTCTTCTAAATGCTCTTGATAAGCTAAATCTGCTACACGAGCATCATATTCATCCTCTAAAGCTTCTAAAGTTTTTGTTCGTATCAACTCGGATAGAGAAACTCCTTCAAACTTAGCCATGGCTTTCATAAATGTTTTTATCTGCTTCGGAAACTTTTAATGTAATAGTCGGCATGTTTATTCTCCTAGAATTATTGGTAATACCATTGTATTACTTTTTAAGAACTCAGTCAATATAAAAAAGAACACCTCTCGGCGTTCCTTTCTATATATCAGTCAGTGGTGTTGCGGTATCTGGTGAAGTATCGTAAACTTGAAAGTCTACTCCTACTCCCAGATCTGCTTGAGCTAACTGATTGATCATGGTCATGTGGGCCAGTTCCTTGATATTATTCTCCTTAGACAAATGGCCTAGGTAAATCTTCTTGGTACGATTACCTAGTGTGCGAATCATAGCGTCTGCTCCATCTTCATTTGAAAGATGTCCAAGATCAGACAGGATTCGTTGTTTGAGTCGCCATGCGTAAGATCCTGCTCGCAGGATTTCAACATCATGATTTGACTCGATCAGATAGCCATCTGCATTCTCGACAATGCCAGCCATACGGTCACTAACATAACCCGTATCCGTCAGCATGACAAAGCTCTTATCATCCTTCATAAAACGATAAAACTGGGGCGCCACTGCATCATGACTCACACCAAAGCTCTCAATATCGATGTCACCAAAGGTTTTAGTTTTTCCCATCTCGAAAATATGCTTTTGCGACGAGTCAACCTTACCAAGATACTTACTATTTTCCATAGCCTGCCAAGTTTTCTCATTGGCATAAAGATCCATGCCGTACTTACGAGCCAGAACGCCCACACCGTGGATATGATCTGAATGCTCATGCGTTATCAAAATAGCATCCAAATCCTCTGGTTTGCGGTTGATTTCACTCAATAGGCTTGTAATTTTTTTGCCAGATAGGCCCGCATCTACTAAAATTTTCTTTTTTGGTGTTTCCAAATAAAATGAATTTCCACTGGAACCCGATGCTAAAATACTGTATTTAAAACCGATATCACTCATTCTAGTCTTCTAATTCATCCTCCCAAATCTCTTCTTTCACGGCATCTTTATCGTATGGAAGTACGATGGTAAAAGTAGATCCCTTGCCATATTCACTCTTGGCCCAGATAAAGCCCTTATGTTGTTTGATGATTTCCTTGGCGATAGCCAATCCTAGTCCGGTTCCCCCTTGGGCACGACTTCTTGCTCGGTCTACTCGATAGAACCGGTCAAAAATTTTCGGCAAATCTTGCTTTGGAATCCCTAGACCTTGGTCGGAGACAGACAAAATCATCTGATCATCCGTAGTCTTCATGCTTACAGTGATTTTTCCACCATCTGGTGAATATTTGATGGCGTTATTCAGGATATTGTCAATCACCTGGGTCATCTTGTCTGTATCAATCTCAATCCAAACAGAAGTAATCGGGTAATCTCTCACCAACTCGTACTTCTTCTCCTCATCTTGACTTTTCATTTTATCAAAACGATTAAGGATAAAAGTGATAAAGGCCGTAAAGTTTATCAACTCAACATCTAAGTGACTAGTCGCGTTGTCAATCCGTGATAGATGCAAGAGATCTGTTACCATCCGCATCATACGGTTGGTTTCATCAAGAGAAACCTTGATAAAATCTGGAGCAACTGGTTCTGTTAGGGCTCCTTCGTTCAAAGCCTCAAGATAGGATTTTACACTTGTCAAAGGGGTACGCAACTCATGACTAACGTTAGAAACGAAAAGCCTTCTCTCACGCTCTTCCTTATCTTGCTCAGTTGTATCATGTAGAACTGCTACTAAACCAGAGATAAAGCCAGACTCTCTACGAATCAAGGCAAAGCGCACACGCAAGCTGATATACTCGCCATTCACATTTTGCGAATAAATCATCAATTCAGGACTTTGGGTAATGAGATCTCTCAGCTCATACTCATCTTCAATCTTGAGTAACTCTAAGATATTTTGATTAAGAGCATCATCCCTTTCGACTCCAAGTTGTCTCTTAGCCATGTCATTAATCATGATAATCTGACCACGACGATTGGTCGCAAGTACTCCGTCTGTCATGTAGGACAAGATACTATGCAACCTTTTACTCTCTTGTTCCAGATTTTCTTGAGTCAAACGGATTACTTCTGACAAATCATTAAGATTGTTAGTGATATTGGTAATCTCTGAACTTCCCTGCATATCCAAAACCTGAGAATAATCACCAGCAATCAAATCCTTAACCTTCTGGTTTAGCTGTCTAAGGCGAATATTATCGCGACGGCTCTCAAGCAAAAGAAAAGTCACCAGCATAATAAAGCCAATTAGGATGAGGATAAAGATAAAGTCACTCGTCAAAATTGTTTGTCTAATTACTTCAATCATTATTTCTCATATAATATCCCTACCCCACGACGAGTTAGGATGTATTCAGGTCTACTTGGTGTGTCTTCGATTTTCTCACGTAAACGTCTAATGGTTACATCAACTGTACGGACATCTCCAAAATAGTCATATCCCCAAACAGTTTCAAGAAGATGTTCCCGGGTAATAACTTGACCAAGATGAGAAGCTAAATGATGTAAGAGTTCGAATTCGCGATGGGTAAGGTCTAACTCTTCACCATATTTCTTAGCCACGTAGGCATCTGGTAAAATCTCCAAATCGCCAATCTGCAGACTTTGTAATTTCGTTTCAGGTTCTTGGCTATCGAATGATACAAGATCTGTACGACGGAGAAGAGCTTTAACACGGGCCTGTAGTTCACGATTTGAAAATGGCTTGGTCACATAGTCATCCGCCCCAAGCTCAAGCCCGATAACCTTATCAAATTCGCTGTCCTTGGCAGAAAGCATGATAATGGGAACACTACTTGTCTTACGAATAGTTTTTGCGACCTCAAGTCCATCAATCTCTGGAAGCATCAAATCCAAGATAATAATATCTGGTTGCTCAGCTTCGAATTGTTCAAGTGCTTCACGACCATTAAAAGCAGTTACAACTTCATAACCTTCCTTGGTCATATTAAATTTTATAATATCTGAGATGGGTTTTTCATCATCTACAATTAGTATTTTTTTCATTTAGTCACCTTTTTCCTTATCTCATTATACCAAAAAAATGTAAAGAAGACACGAAAGACCGATACTAGCAGCTTCTTTTTCAAGTAGGCTTGCCAGATCTTTTTGCTGAGGGTTTAGCTAGGGATAATTGCTAAATTCTTCTGGACTTAACCAAAGGGCTTCTCTATCTGCATATTCCTGTGTCTCAGCAACTCGGCCTGCAATTATCTGGATATGCCATTTACGATGGCTAAAAATGTGCTTGACCTCTTCAAAACGTAGATCTTGCCAATCAACTTCAAGATCATAGTCCTGTTCAAAACTCTCCTGTGGAGATGGTCCAAGCTGTAAAATTGGCTCCGCTACTTGACTAAAAAGATCCAAATCTTGATTTTGGTCTGAGAATTCATCAACTTCAATCAAGGGAAAATGCCAAAATCCAGCCAAGAGTTTTTCACTCTCATTCTTTTCTAATAGAAACTGCCCCTGATTATTTTGCACTACAAGAGCCTTTAGATAAATAGGGATTTGCTTTTTCTTGGGAGCCTTGATAGGATAGCGATCCATGGTCCCATGTTGGTAAGCAGCACTGAACTCCTTAACAGGACTCTCCTCCGGTCTTGGATTAACAGGAGCCTCAATATCTGAACCTAAATCCATCAAAGCCTGATTGAAATCACCTGGACGATCAGGATCTATCAGAACTTCCATCATCGCTTGAAATATTTTTCGATTGCTAGGATTCCCAATATCATGATTGACTTCAAACAAACGTGCCAAAACGCGCATGACATTGCCGTCTACTGCAGGCTGGGGAAGGTTAAAGGCAATACTAGAAATTGCACCAGCTGTATAAGGACCAATCCCTTTTAAGCTTGAAATGCCTTCATAAGTTGACGGGAACTTGCCTTCAAATTCATTCATAATCTGTTGAGCGGCTGTTTGCATATTGCGGACACGAGAATAATAGCCAAGCCCTTCCCAGGCTTTTAATAAGCGCTCCTCAGGAGCATTTGCTAAACTTTCAACAGTTGGAAACCAGTCTAAAAAACGTTCATAATAGGGAATGACGGTATCAACTCGAGTTTGCTGCAACATAATTTCAGATACCCAGATATGATAAGGATTCTTGCTTCGTCTCCAAGGTAAATCCCGCTTGTTTTCGTCATACCAGGCTAATAGTTTTTGACGGAAAGAGAGAATCTTGTCCTCTTCCCACATGGTCACACCATATTTCTCCAAATCTAACATATTTCTAGTATAGCATAACCTTTTAGGATACTCAAAAATCAAGATAGACATTCAATAAAACAAAGACTATAAGACTAAAAAGGAAGAAAAAGGAAATCTAAAAGATTATCTTGTTTAAAATTTGAATAAACACATAGTTTAAAAAAGTTTATCAGAGTCTAGGATGTCTGGAAACAAAAGTAGAAAAGATTTATTCTATTCATAATACTCTAATTTTTATATAGCTACTTGTCAGTTTTAATTTAAAAATGTTGATTTAAGTTAAATATAGTGGATTGAAATAAGATATGAATAGAGAGTTAGGAAAGTCAAATAAATCTCTAAAAATGTTTTTAGAATTCGTAGCGTACTATTCTAAGTTCATTTCACTATCATTTCTAACAATGTTTTTAGAATTCGAAAATGAACTATTCTTTATTCAGCCTGCTATAATAGTTATGATGATTCCCCAAACTTAAGCTAAAATACTAATCATAACCACCCGTCAAACGGGTGGTTTGCACCAGGGCTAAAAGCCCAAATTACCAGCCAGCGCCTAAAGACGCTGGCTTTCACGTTGTTCAAGCCTCATTGCTCTTGACTCGTCACTTGCCTCTTAAAGAGGCGTGAGTATTACTTACCACTATCCCTAAAGGGATCCTCATATTCTTTTACACTCAATTTATCTAGTGCTATATCATGCTTTTCCTGCTCTTGAATATATTTCTTAATTGTGGCTTCATTAAGCCCTACTGTACTCACATAATAACCTTCCGCCCAGAAATGCCGATTCCCAAACTTATACTTGAGGTTGGCGTGTTTATCAAACATCATGAGTGCACTTTTGCCTTTTAAATACCCCATGAAACTTGAAATACTTATCCTAGGTGGAATACTCACCAACATATGTACATGATCAGGCATTAAATGACCTTCGATAATCTCAACACCTTTATAACTACATAATCGGTGGAATATTTCTCCCAAACTACTTCGATATTGATTATAGATGACTTTTCGTCTATACTTAGGGGTGAACACAATGTGATAGAACACATCCACTTTGTGTGTGATAAACTATGAGACTTTTGTGCCATGGTTTTCTCCTTTTGCTTTACAATTGGCTTGAACACCTTTATTGTATCGCGCTTGGAGTTTTTTTGGTATAACCTTCGACGCGCACCCGCATAGCGGGTGGTTTATTTGTCTCGCACCTAACGGAGCGAGACGGACTGAAAGTCACATAATAAAAAAAGAGTTTGAGAAAATCCCAAACTCTACTATTTTTGATTTTATTTTCTAGCTATCTTTTCATCTTCTTCTAGTTGTTTTAACTAATTGATCAACGCTATCAAATTTTACCATATCACGGATACGGTCCAACCAGGAAACAATGACAGTCTCCCATAGATATCGTCGGAAAAATCAAAGATATGAACTTCAAAACGCTCTTCTTCGCCATCAAAGGTTTCATTTTTACCTAGACTTGCCATACCACGATAGACTTTTCTTTGGATTTCAACGTCAACGGCATAGACACCATCAGCTGGCATATATGTCCGATCCAAGTTGACTAGATTAGCTGTCGGGAATCCAATAGTTCGACCTCGAGCATTTCCGTGAACCACTACACCTCTCGTTGGTAAAGGGAATCCCAAAAGTTTGCCTGCTTCTTTTACATCTCCTTCTAGAATGGCTTGGCGAATACGCGTTGAACTAATTTTCCCCTTTTCGTCCTCAACTGGTGGAACAACAACCACTTCACCATGGAAAAGTTCTTTTAAATCCTCAGCTATTTTTCTATCTGAACCAAGAGTATAGTCAAAACCAACTACAATCGTATCTGCCTTTTGCTTCCTTGACGTAGGTATCAATGAATTCTTGGGCAGTCATATTTGCTACTCGACTAGTGAAATCCATCAAATACAAGCTCTCAACTCCAGCTCGCTTCAATCTACGTTCACGTTCACTAGCATTCAAAATATGCAATAAGTGTTCAGGTGAGTATTGATTCAGAGTTAGTTTTGGTGATTCGTTAAAAGTTACTAGAGCTACTCCTGGCGCTTTTCAGCAGCAATGTTAGAAGCTATTTCAAAATAATTTTTGATGTCCAAGATGAACTCCATCAAAATAACCAAGTACAAGGACGTTTGGTCCTGGTAGTTGCAATATCTTTTTCTGTTTTAATAGGTACTGTAATAATCATAGTATTTATTATACCAGAAAAATGGCGCTTTCAAAACAATTTAGACTGAATTCAGGACATAAAACTTAGAGCAAACTTTCTCTGACTTCTTTTCGCAACATTTCTAGACTTTCGATCCCGTACTTATCCATGACTTTTGGTAGATTTTCGATAATATCTGGACAAGCATAGGGATTCGTAAAGTTGGCTGTTCCGACACCGATTGCTGAGGCTCCTGCCAGATACATTTCTAAAGTACCGTTTCAGCTGAATCCACTCCTCCCATACCAATGATTGGAAGCTTGGTTGTTTGAGCTACTTGACGGATTAGTTTTAGAGCTACAGGAAATACAGCAGGTCCAGACATGCCACCTGTCCCATTTGCGATAATCGGCTTTCTGGTTTTAAGGTCAAAACGCATCCCAACAAGGGTATTGATCATTGTGAGACCACTAGCTCCAGCATCTTCTACTGCTTTTGCAATCGTCACGATATCCGTCACACTAGGGGTTAATTTGACGTAAACGGGCACTTCTGATGCTTCTACGGCAGCCTTCACCACATCATAGGCTAACTCAGGATCTTGTCCAATTAAAAGTCCATGATTTCCATGATCGACGTTAGGACAAGAGATATTGAGCTCAATGGCTTTCACGTTAGTTGCCTTAGAAATTCCATGAGATACGGCTGCATACTCTTGTTTTGAAAAGCCAGCAACATTGGCGATAATGGGAAGATTTGGATATTCTCTTTGAAGCCAAGGTAGTTTCTCAGAGAGAACGACCTTTAAACCTGGATTTTGTAAACCAATAGCGTTGAGCATACCAGCAGGTGTTTCTGCCACTCGTGGAGTTGGATTTCCAAACCTGGGTTCTAGGGTAGTTGCCTTAATCATGATAGAACCCAAGAGATCTAGATCATAGTATTTAGCATATTCTTGACCGAAGCCAAAACAACCTGATGCAGGAATGATAGGATTCTTTAATTCTAAGCCTGGTAAAGAAACTTGTAATCGATTTGCAGTCATGACACTCTCCTTATAAAACTACTGTGCCTGTTTTAAATACAGGGCCATCTTCACACACACGTTGACTAAATGTTTCACTATTAGGTACTTTCAAGACGCAAGCGTAGCAAGCCCCCATACTACAGGCCATACGGGATTCAAGAGATAGATATGCTCTTGGATGCTCGTAAAAGGTTTGATTGATATATTTCATCATACCAGGTGCCCCGCATGAGTATATTGCATCGAATTCGTTATCAAATTCCTTTATCACTACTGATACATTTCCTTGGGTTCTATAAGAACCATCATCAGTCGTTACAAAGACTTTGCTGTATTGAGATAATTCAGCTTCCAAAATAACTGCATCTTTGGTCGCAAATCCTAGAACCGTTGTGACATCTACACCACGTTCATCTAATTGCTTAGCTACTTCAAACAAAGGTGGAACACCAATTCCCGCCACCAACTAAGAGAACACGACTATGCTGCTCTAAATCAGATAAATCAAAACCATTCCCCTGAGGTCCCATAACATCTAGGGCATCTCCAGCTTTTAAGGTTGAAAAGATTGCTGTACCAGAACCCTCAACTCGATAAATGAGATGGCATTGATTATTAGGCTTATCTATGGATGAAATTGAAATTGGGCGACGCAAGAGATGGGCATCATCAGGTACACGCAAATGGAGAAATTGGCCAGCTTTCATAGCTTCAACCATCTCTCCTTCGAGCACTATCTCAAAGATTGCTGGTGCGATTTCCTCTTGCTTAATCACTTTCATGTTTTCCAAGCGAATGGCACCCATACGTTTTCTACAATTTGGATTCATAACTTTTCCTCCTTAAATTTTAAGGGGATCAGATAAAGAAAAACCTTGCAATTGCAAGGTTTCAGTTAAGATATTCACACAAAAGTACACCAAATAAGCACTTACTTACTTGTTTCAATTGTAGTTTCTTTTCTCTGACACCTTGTGAGTCTCTCTGGACTTCCCTTAAAGGTTAAATTTTCACTAGTATACTGTATCAAACGCGAAAAGTCAAGTAAAAATAGGTAAGGTATCAGTTCATAAAAGTGGCTTACTTTTGTGAAGAAAGAATCTGCTCTAATTTTTGATAATCTTTGACACTATCGATTTCATAGATAGAGTTTTCTTCCAACTCTTCTACATAAACATCTAGTTCTTTGATATTATCTTTAACCATATTGTCCCAGTAGAGATCAACAAATTCACCACTTGCATAAGCCTTGTCAATAAAGCTGACAATCTTTTCTGCAGTTGGAGCATCCCAGAATGAAACACCACTCAGGATACGACCAGCCTTACTATCAACAATAATGTCTTGAACCTTGTAGTCATCTCCATAGACCAAGAACCATTCGTTGGTACAATCTTCACGATAAACACTAAAATAAGTCGAACGAGTCAAATCATTGCGGAACATATTTTTAAAGAGATAATTGTCGGCATCAATAACATAGCTGTTGGCCAATTCTTCTTTTACAAGATATAGGGAGTAAAAGTTATTGTAATCAGCATACTTATCGTTGAAGACCAAACGAACTCCGTATTTTTCTTTAAGGTAGTCGAATTGTTCCTTCAAATAACCGACAACGATGATAATGTCATCAATTCCACGTTCTTTTAAAAATTCAATTTGATATTCAACTAAGGGTTTTTGATTGACTTTAACCAAGGCTTTGGGAGTATTTTCTGTCATGGGTCTCAAACGAGTTCCCAATCCCGCTGCTAAGATAATCGCTTTCACGCGTTTTCTCCTTTATTCTTTAATAATAATATAAACACCAGCCATTACGATAAGTGAAGTAATGATGGTCAGTAAATTAAGGGGCGAGCCCAAAAAGATTGCTGCAAACAAAACAGTCCATACTACATAACTGACATTCAAACCAGTAGCTTTTGCTGGCTGCAATCGATTGATAGCCATATAGTAGGCTAGATAAGAGATCATATTACTTGCTGCAAAGATAATCAAAAGACCTAGCAATTGACCATTTGCCACTTCCGCAAATGAATGATGTGAGAAGAGAACAATGACAAGATAGGACAAGAAAGATGTGACTTGTCGTATCAAAAGAGCTTCTAGCTCACTGAGGTCACTTTCCATAGCAAATGAGCTCAGAACACTTTCACTTCCCCAAGCAAGCGCACAAATCAAGGCACAGAGTATTCCGATATAGAAGGAATTCACTTGTTCAACCTTGTAAGTCTGAGCAATAATGCCCGCAATGATTAACAAAATTCCAAATACTGTATTCTTAGAAACCTTATGCTTTAAGAAAAAGAAAGCGAGAATGACAGATACTGCAGGATAAATAGCTGAAACCGACGATGCCAAGAACTACCGATATACTTGACCGCATAGAGATTAGCCTGCATACCAATAGGTCCAGCAAGTAAGGCTCCAATGATGACACTAACATTTCGAATGTTCAAGAAGATTGAAAAACGTACCTTTCCTTCTTTAACTAGAAGATATCCTAGCAAGATAAAAATACTCAGAAAATCGTGTGCTGCTGCTACTACAAAAGGCGAAAGCTCTGTAAAGATTGAAAAGATATAAGCACTAATCGTTAAGCCTAATCCCCAGAACACACCTGATAGTAGCCCAAAAGAAACTCCATTTTTAGTTTTCATCTAAATCTCCTTCAGACTCTAATTCTTTTACTGCTCTATTGTAACGAGAGATTCCGTAATCTCCGAAATCTGCACCATTTTCTTCTTTGTAAATAGTCCAAAGACTCCAAATGATATCTTGCAAGATTTTGTAAATACGAATTTTCTCCCTTGAAACTGAAGTCTTGTCACTCTCGTAATGACTTAAAAAGTCTTCTTCTTCTGCACTTGTAAATTCAGATTCTAGGAAGAGGGCTGCCAAATCCCACATAGGATCATTCATAGAAGAATATTCCCTAATCAATTAGATAAAAGATGCCCGTCTGGATCTTCAATAAAAGTTTTCTGGAACCAAATCAATATGACATGATTTCTTATCAATTCCAATTTGTTCAAGCTCTTCTTTCAGAGAAAATACAGATTTTCTGACAGCTTCATAGTTTGGATAGTAAATCTCTCCTTGAATCAATGATTCATATTTTTTGATTTCCTCAAAAGGAGCAAACTCTCCTTTTAATTCTTTTACCAGAAGCATGGATCGTTTGTAGAATTGGTGCAATCTTTTTCAAATTTGGTTTTTAATGGTAGCTGAATCAAGTGTCTCAGCGTTTTCAATGTACTGATTAACTTTTGATACCAGCTTCAATATCGAAAAGATAATTTTTCTACATCTAATTTCAAATCTTTCAACAATTCAAGATTGAACTTCTCATTCTGGCGGTCGATTAATTTATCTGTACCTTTACCGAAAAACTTAACGATATACTGGTTTGCAGTCGTCTTGACTAGATAGTTTTGATTGGTCATCCCACCCTAGTTGCTCAACACTGAGAATATCCTCTTCTTCCGATAATAAAGAAGCAATCTTTTCTTTAATAAGTTTCTCCACGGTCAACCTCCATATCCTTACACTTCCCATTTAAAGACTGTCTTGAAGGCAGTATTTAAATCTGTAGCAAAAACTCGGTGAATATCTTTGATTTCTCTGACTGGTTCTTCTAAATAAATGATATTTTTCAAACGATTGGCAAATCTCTTAATCTCCATCATTTGGATAGCTTTTTCGAAGTCAACACGTCCTGAACGCGAAGAACCTACTAATAATAAACCTTTTTCGAGGGAATCTCGAGTATTGATATTTACCTTGTACTCACTAACACCCATCATCAAAATGGTTCCCTGTGGTTTGATGTAACGAATGAGATCATTAATAGCAGGTCCGCAGCCATCACCACCACAACATTCAAAACCATGATCAAAACTAAGATTTTCTGGAATACTGTCAGTGATATAACGTTCATTCGCAAATGAAAAGAGTTCAAGTTTCTCCCAATGACGACCAATAACAATAATCTCTGCTTCAGGCAAGGTATAGTTGATAATATTAGCCATAACAAAAGCTAGACTACCATCGCCAATAACTGCAATACGCTGACGTCTGCTGTGAGAAACTGTCAAGAAACGATTCATAGCGTGCATGCCCACACTGACAAACTCAGTAATGGCTGCAACTGTATCTTCGATATCTTCGTAAGCTACCACACGATCCTTAGGTAGAGAAACAAATTCTCGCATAAAGCCATCATAACCACTAGACAAAAAATAGGTTCCTGTCATATAGTTTTCATAGAATTCCTCATCACTTTGCATAGGTGGTTGATTGGGAATCATGACAACCTTCTGGCCAACTTTATAGGTACCTGTGGGATCAGAAATAACAGTCCCACAAGACTCGTGAATCATAGCCATTGGAAGCTTTTTAGATAATATTTTGGGATCACGTTTTCCTTGATAGTAACGTTGATCCGCATGACAAACCGCCATAAAGTTTGGTCGAATAAGGATATGATTCTCTTGATCAATCTCTTCTTCTTGATATTTGATATTGATAAACTTTGGTTTTTTGTCAGTTGATAAATTTGATTAATCATGTTTTTAGTCTTTCTCAATCATGCTTTTAGCAATCTTCAAGTCTGTAACTGTTGTGATTTTTAGATTTGAGTATTCACCTTTTGCCAAGGCAACATCTTTACCCTTAATGACAAAGATTTTACATGCATCTGTCAAAATTTCTTTTTCGTCTGCTGATAAAGAACCATACAAATCAATAAAGTCTTTACAACGGAAGGTTTGAGGAGTTTGCCCTTGATAGAGATGAGCGCGGTTTGGAATATCTGTAATAAATTTCCCATTAGTACTTTCAACAATGGTATCCACGGCTTCAACTACAGTATCAACAGCATCATGATTTTGTGCAAGAGCAATGTTATCTTGAATCATTCGAAGTGTGATAAAAGGACGAACTGAGTCATGAGTGACTACGATATCATCTTCCGTAATTGGACGGTAAGCATCAATAGCTTCAATAATTTTTTCAATACTAGAATTACGATCCGCACCACCTTTTGTGATGATAATACGATCCTTGTGGAGTGGTAGGAATTTTTCAACTAAATCTTCTGCGTGTGTAACCCAGTCACCATGAACTCCAACTACAATCTTTTCAATACTTGGTTCCAAGACAAATTTTTCAATAGTATGAATCAAGATTGGGCGATCTCCCAACTCAAGAAATTGTTTGGGTAAATTACTAATCCCCATGCGCGTGCCAGTTCCACCTGCTAAAATTCCAGCGTAGATCATTTTAATACTCCTTTAGTCTGTTCTAAAAAAACTCATTCTTTACCATTATATCACAACCTAGCCCTTTATCGAAATAAATACTAGAATTCTCTAGTCAGAAAGAGCCTAGGCATACCTTTAGGGAAAGTAACTAGAATGATAAAAATCTCAACTCTATTTTCAACAAATATAGAGTTCTTTCAGAATATTATAGAAAACTTAAAAAACCTTAAACTAAATAAAAAAAGTTGAGATTGTAGCCAGAGATAATTCCAAACTAACAATTCTCAACTCTATTCAATCATTATGCGTTTATTTTTCCTCTTGCTCGCCGATGCCCTTAACAGCTTTCTTAAACTCGGCAAGCATTTTTCCTACTGACTCGCCTAACTCTGGTAAGCGTTTTGGTCCAAAAATCAACAATGCTCCAAGGACAATGACTATCAAGCCTGGTGCACCAATATCACGTAAGATTCCCATCTTTTTCTCCTTTCCTTTTTCTCTTAATCATCCATTTACTAATAGCGATGCTAACCTCATACAATAAGATTAAAGGAACAGTCATCGCTAAATCGCTAATAAAATCAGCAGGTGTCAATATAACAGCCAATACCAATAAGATGAAGTATGCATAACGTCTATAAGCAATGAGTAGTCCAGGCCCAATCAAACCAATTGAGGTTAAAAAAGCAATGATAACTGGCAATTCAAAGATAAACGCTAGTGGTAGAGTTGTTTGAAAGACAAAAGTTAGATAATTTTGTGCCGTTAACTGCGTTTCAAATAAGTTTTCACCTAGTCCCAGTAAGACCTGAAGTATAGCTGGTGTGACAAAATAAAAGCCAAAGGCTAATCCCAAGATAAAACAAAAAGAAATGTTGCAGGTATATAAGCAAAAATCGCCCCTGCTTCTTCAGTTTTAAGGGCTGGTCGAACAAAACTCCAGACTTGATAGACCGTAAAAGGTAAGGTAAGGCTAAAGGCCATCAAACTTGCCAAACGGAGATAAATCCATAAAATATCATTCGGTCCTAAGACGATCAACTTCTGACTAAAGCCTTGTGTGATAAATTGATAAACCTGATCGGCAAATAATAGTGAAAGGCAGAATACTAGAAAGAAGCAAACAACTACTGCTAGCAATCTCTTTTCTAAATTCTACCAAATGTTCAATAATTGTCAATTCCTTTTGATCCATCATTTTTCACCCTGTCTAATGGTAATTAGAAAAATTACGAGGATAAAGAGAGTCTGACCTGCTACCCCTTCCCAACTAGAGTAAATTCCCAATATATCAATACTTTGGTATTCCTGAGATCAGATGGTTTGGAATCATATTTGTCAACTGTAAGGCATGGATACTGACTCCCGTCATCTTAAAGGCTAAGGCATAAATCATCCAAGTCAGGATAAAGAAAACCTTATGAGGTAGAAAAAATTGACTGGCCTTGTTCATCACAAAAGCAATCACGACTAGGACTAAGAGGTCAGAGAAATTCCTAGGACAAAATCAAAACTAGAAATCCTTGGCAGAACCCCCACATAGAATAAAATCGTCTCAGCACCTTCACGGAATACGGCTAGAAAACTCAGAGCAAACATAGAAAGGAACGATCCTGTTTTCGTGACAGTTTGCATCTGCGATTCCATAAAAGCATTCCATTTCTTAACAGAAGATTTGCTATGAAGCCAAATACCGATTAGAATCATCATGATAACCGCAAAAATCCCGACTGCACCTTCTATGATTTCACGGTTAGTTCCTGAGGTAACTGCTGGAAAGGCAATCTGTAGGATATAGGCAATTAAAAGACTAGCTACTATACCCGCAAATGCACCACCTTAGACCCACTTGAGGCCCTTTCTCATCTTGGCAGCTTTCAAAGTTGTCACAAGCGCCATGACAATCAAGAGGGCTTCTATACCTTCTCGGAGCAAGATGAGCATGGCGTCAAATGCATTATAGGAAGCGCTAGTATCAATTTGAGATAGCTCTGCAATCAAGCTAGAAAGCTTTTCTTGATATTCCCTTTCCTTTCCCTTAACCATGATGACAGGACTTTCACTTTCAACCTTGGTATAAAGCGAAGGATTGGTTGTACTTACAGAACCCTCGATAGTTGGCCAAATAGTAATAAACTCCTTCATGGTTGCAGCTGCTTCGCTATCTTGACCAGCTTGAAATTGAGCCAAGGTCTTTAAAAGATCAATTCCATCCTTTAGGGTCAGATTCGAAGATGTCGTCGCAACTTCTGTACCTTCAACAAAGTTAGTAATGGCTTTTTTTCAAATCATCAAACGATGCCTGAATAGTATCAAAGTTAGTTGGTTCAGTCTCAATGCTACTACGCAAAAAGGAAATTGCTGTTTCCACTTGCCCATAATGAGCTGTACTATGGTCGCGAACCACTGCTTCATTGATGGTCCAGGTTGAATTCATTTTTTTATAGGCTTCTCTTACTGCTTCCAGATCTTGAGAAGCGATTGCCTTGTCTAAGGCTTCAAAACGAGGTTCTAAACGTGAAACAAGTTTCTCTTTTTCTGCATCTAGGTCGACTGGATTTTGCTCTTTCTCAAATGTCAAAATGGCTAAAGAAATCTGAGTTAGCTGGTCTTCAGTAATATCACCAGTTAAGGCTAACTTTTCTTGAACTTTACGTCCTGCTTCAGAGTCAGAATTCTCGACTTTCTCGAAATCTTTGGTCATTTCATCGATTAGTTTTCTTGCCTGATCTTGTTTACCTTCTTTAACAGCTTTAGTTGCATCAGTTATTTTGACAAAGTAGGGACTCAAATTTTCCTTAGCTCCTACCGGAAAAATCAACAGGAAGAAACAAAGACATAGGAGGATAATACTTTTAAGGTTCCAATAATTTCTGCCCAATGTAACCTCCCTTCTCTACTCCACCAAAGCAGGCAAAAAGACCACTGCCTATATGGGTAACGTACTCATTCATTTTATCCGTAGCACCTAGATTGGTCTGAACTTTAACAAAGCTATCTGGATCCTTTTGAAAAGAAATAAAGAGTAAACCAGTGTCAAACTGACCAGTCTTTTCATCTATGCCATCAGAATAAGAATAAGAGCGACGCAGGAGAGGTTTATCCACTTCTTTTGCTAAGCGTACATGAGAATCGTCAGGAAGAAGACTCAAGTCCACCTCATCAAATTCGTTTTTCTTACCAAAAGGAGCTCCACTTTCTTTGTAACGACCAAAGGTATTTTCTTGTTCCTCCAGATTGGTTCGGTCCCAAGTATCAAGGAACATCTGGATGCGACGAACTGCCATGTAGGAACCATTTTCCATCCAATCCTTACTATCTGCCCAAACAACCTGATCAAATTCTTTCTCAGTGGTGACATTAGCAGTCCCGTCTTTAAATCCAAAGAGATTCCGAGGAGTTTCCATACGATTACCGATAGCTGCAAAACCAGATTGGCTCCAACGAAGTGTCACTGCATTTCTACCCTTGCGGATAAGGTTGCGAACGGCATGAAAGGCAACTTGCTCGTCATCTGCACAAGCTTGAATGACCATATCTCCACCCGTATACTTTTCTCGTAACTGTTCCTTTGGAAAAGGAGGCAAATCTCTGAAAAGTTTGGGACGTTTGTTCTCTAGTTTCATCTTTTCTAGGAAACTAGCTGAAACTCCAAAGGTCAGGGTCAAACGATGAGGGTTAAGGCCAACTGTTTCCCCAGTATCACTTGGAGGTAAGAGGCTATTGTTACCATCTTTTTTAACCAATTCTCCTTCTACAAGTTTGGCACTATAATCCGTCCAATCTTTAAATAACTGGATGATTTTCTCTTTGTCAGTTGTATGCAAATCTAAAACCACAAAATAAATGTTTTTCTGCATGACAGTTGTAATGCCAGCTTGGTGTTTGCCATAGAAGGCTATCTTTTCATCCCCGTACGAGATTTTCTCCTGACCATCAAGCTTAGGTGCGAAAAAAGCAGAAGCACCGGAGAGACCAAGTGCGAGACCAGCACCTCCAATACCTGCTTTTTTTAGAAATTCTCGACGGTCCATTTTTTGTTCAAAAAATTTTTCGCCTTTGTTTGTCATATTATTTATTCTCCACCAAGAAATTTACCCATTTGTGATAATGGTTCACCAAGTTTTGTGACTGCTTCAGACAATTCCTTAGTGTCTTCTTTCGTTAAGTCTGTATAGAGCTTATAGTGTTCCTTGTCCGTCATGTGTTTGTCTAACAAACTATTGACAGATTTGAAATCTTCTTCTAACTCTTTAACCAGAGCTGCATCTGATTTTTCAAGCAAGGGTTTAAATAGCTGGAAAATCTTCTCAGCACCTTGGATATTGGCACGGAAATCATACAAATCTGTATGAGAATAAATCTCCTCTTCACCAGTAATCTTACTTGTCGCTACTTCATTAAGAAGGTCAACAGCACCAGTTAGCATAATCTTGTAATCAACATCAACGGTCGCAATCTTAGCCTTTAATTCCTTGATATCATTTACCAGTTGGTCACCATAAGACTCAGTTCCTTTGGTTGTGTTTTCCTCCCAAAGAATGCGCTCGATACGGTGGAAACCAGACCAACCTTCTTCGGTCTTGTTTTCATCTAGATAGTCTGCTAATCGAAAATCAATCTTCACATCAGATTCACCAAAGCTCTCTGCAATCGGCTCTGAACGTTCATAAGACATACGGATTAAAGGATATGCCTTTTTAGCTTCTTCTAACTTACCATCCTTCAAGAGTTGAACAAAACCTTCTGTATCCGTCAATAGTTTATCAATCTGTTCTTCTACAAAGGTTTTGTAGTCACTAGTTGCCTTATCCAATAGTTTTTTTGTTATCTTCTGACAATTTTGTAACCTGAGAGGAATTACTTGTCGAGGTTTGTTTTTCAGTCTGTGCCGCACAAGCCGTCAATAATAAAGCCGAAGATAAAAAGGATAAAAACCAAGTTTTTTTCATATAACGCTCCTATTAAATCATGGGAATCCCATTTTTAAAATTTATTATATCATAGTTTTTTTCTAATTATTCAATAAATTGTCAGAAAATTTAATGTTTGCTCCTTTTAAAATTAGAATAGACTTTTTCTAATTAAAAATTGTTAAAAATAATAGGGAAAATAAAAGAAAAGGAAGCTATATACCACCATGATGAATATGCAAAACATGATGCGTCAAGCTCAAAAACTTCAAAACAAATGGAGCAAAAGTCAGGCTGAGCTTGTCTACAGAATTTGTTGGCACTTCTGCTCAGAACCTTGTAACTGCTACTTTAACTGGAGATAAGAAAGTTGTAAAAATTGACTTCGATCCAGCTGTAGTTGATCCAGAAGATATTGAAACTCTTTCAGATATGACTGTTCAAGCAGTCAATGCTGCTCTTGAACAAATCGATGAGGCAACTAAAAAGAAACTCGGTGCTTTTGCAGGAAAATTACCATTCTAATAGCATAAAAAGAGGCTGAATTCAGCCTCTTTTGTCTTATCTAAAAAGTAAAGAATTCTGTTGCCTTCTTTAAAAGTAAATCGGCGTATTCTGGGTCTTCCTGAGCAGTTTCAAGTTCTTCTTGTACCATTTCCAAATTATCCGTAATCATGCCATCTACTCCTAGATGAAGCGATTTGTTAAAGGATTCCGAACTATTGATTGTCCATACATAGAGTTTTTGTTTTGTATTCCAAAGCTTGGTTACAAAATATTCATCTAAGGTAGAATACTCCATGGTATAGCCGGTAGCATTTGTTCTTGGAAAACGGAATTGTAGGGCAGAATGAAATAGACTGGAATTTCCTTATCATACTGAGTTACTTTTTCAATAACATGATAATCCAAAGATTGCATCTGATGACCATAAACTTTGATTTTTCGCCCCCATATCGATCTAGAAAATGATCCATCATTTGAGCACTATCATTTTTACTGGTTTTAATCTCAATGAGTAGTTTTTGATTTAGTTGGTTGGCACGATTTAGATAATCATCAAAGCTTGATATCTTAGTTTGATAGCCATTTTCAAAAATATCTATCTGCTTCAACTCTTCCAAAGTTAGATCTTGAGGGGTCACATTTAATCCTGCTAGACTTCTCAGATTCGCATCGTGCATCATGACAAACTGACCATCTTTGGTTTCCTGAACATCCATTTCAACAAGGTCTGGTTTTAATTGAGCTGTTTTTTCTAGGGATTCTACAGTATTTTGCACGCCATTAGCATTGGAAACACCACGGTGGGATATCACGCGCGGAGGATTTGCAACAGGTGCTTCTAAATAGACATAGCCTTCAATAGCAAAGATGACACTCGCACACCCCATAACTCCCCATCTCATGAGATGGTCTTTTTTTCGTCTCGGTATAATATCCAATTCCTCACCTGTTAAAAATGAAGTGAACTTAACCAAGAAGTAAGTCAGGGCCATATAGTGGATATTTTTAATCAAGATATAGTTTGAAATAGCAAGAATCAAGGATTCTCTTTGTGTGAGACCATCCACTAAAAACTGGACAATCAATAGTGGGATTAGAAGCAAGTAAAAGAAAAGATTTGTTTTGACAACAATGAGAAAGAGATGCCAAGCGTAAAACCAGAATTGATTTCTAGTTCTTTCAAGACTATAGAGCACAGCTTCCTTGACTGTCATCTTATCATAAAAGATTTTTGGAAGAACAAATACCAACTTAACAGAAACGTAGAGGAAGAGGATTGACAAGATGATTATACCTAGCCACCACATCCAGTATTTATCTTCCATGTATGTCTGAATAAACTCTGGGATTACGATTTTATTAAAATAATAAATCTTTAAAAACTTCCTGATAAAAGGAAAAAGCATGGCAACATAGAAGAAGATAAATAAGGCTTTTTGTAATTGTCAGACCTTTCATAAAGACAAGACTCACGAAAGACCTTACGACTGTATTCTATCAGTGTTCTTTTCTCATGATAAAGAAGATGACGCGCCCTATAAAGAGAAGACTGAGTTGAAAAATAAGCAACTAAAAGGTTAAGAATGATTAAGATTAAGAAGCCAATACTGACTATAGGAGCATTTTTTGATAATGGCAAAAATGTTATTGTAAGAAATAAACAAATAGCCCTGTCTGACTTAGCAAAAACCCGCTATCAATGAATTCAAAGGTAACCAAATATAGTCGACCAACATAAAGATTAGAAAAATAGAAAGAGGATTTTATCCAGATTTAAGTAAATCTTTTTAAAACCCAATTTTTTTAGGCTTTTTCAGGTTTCATAAAACCTCCTAATCAAAAAGCTGTGATAAATCTAAACCACCAAAAAGGATTAGAGTTAAGACTACTCTTGACGTCCAGTAAGATTTTTACTTTCGTCAGACTCTAGGAATACTTCATAAACACGCGCAGTCATACGAGCATCCTCTAAACTGTTATGAGATTGTCCCTTAAATCCTAGAAAACTTGCAACAGTTTGTAACTTGAGATTTGCAATCCCGTGAAGATCCGAACTACGTCGCTTAAAAGCTTCATCATAGAGATCCACTTGATATTGGCTACTATAATCCAAACCATGTTCCAATAGAATCGGTAAATCACTCTTAGCTGCATTATAGCCAACGATAGGTAATTGACCAATAAAGGCTTGAAAATCTTTGAGAACATCTTCCACCTTCGGAGCATCCTTCAAGGTTTCAGATGTGATACCCGTTAAACCGTTTATAAAACTTTTCAATGGTACATCGGTATGAACATATGAGTCAAATGCTCCTACTTCTTCACCATCTTTAAAACGGACCGCAGATACCTGAATCAAGTGAGTTTTTATCTTGGTGTTTATTAAATTCCAAATCAAATGAAATGTAATCTCTTAATTTTTTCCATCTTATCCATTCCTTACTGTATGTGTAAAAAGAAACTACTTGGTTATACCTAGAAACCAAGCAGTTTTTTCTTATCCTCCAAATAAGCGAGCAAAGAAGCCTTTCTTCGTTGCTTGTACTTCTTGCTTAGCCTGATCCAACTCCAACTGAAGGTTTTCTTGGTCCTTCATGGCTTGTAGGGTTAACTGTTGTTGTTGATCCAATTGCTTATCTTTTTCTGCGATTTGACGGTCTTTGACACGCATCTGTTCATCTTTTTCAGCTAACTGTTTGTCTTTAGCCTTTAACTGCTCATAAAGACGGATGATTTCAGCGTTCTTTTCATCAACAAGAATCTCCATCAACTCCCGTTGCTTCACATCATCACTAACAGGTTCATCTTCAAAAATAGTTTTTTTGTAGATTTCTTCAAGCTTAATCAAGCCACTGCGAGTTACCACAGTAACTCCTTTATCATTTTTAGTCGTATCTTCTTCAGGTAATTCCTTGACACGGTTATTGATTGCTTGGCGGGACAAGCCCAAGACCTCAGCAATCTCACTAACAGTCATCTCAATACTCATAATATCCTCTGAAAGTTTTCTAGCTTTTCTTTATTTAAATATTATCATAAGCAAGCAAAACTGTCAAATATCACCGTGTTTTCAACCCTTTTTCAAAACAATCTCTCGTCTAAACTAAATTGTCTTTTCAGCTTTTTAAACTAAACATCAGTTTGCAATTTTACCACCTGCTCTAATCAATTGAAAACCTTTCTTGGTTTATAAAGAGTATCCCGTTTCTCTAAAATGGCTAATAACTTATCACCTTCAAAACCAGCCAATTCCTTCTCAGTTTGTTCCAATTCAATAAAGCGACCAAAACGCACTTCTTCTGCCTGCTCTGGAGTCAAATACACCTTGACCAAGTCACCTGTCCCAATCTCCAAGGGATAAAGAAAGTCTAATTCACCAGCTTGTACCTTTTCCTCAATTTCACTCAAGGTCAAAGCATCATCTAACTGTAACCCAGCTGCACTTGTTCGTGTTAAATAAGACATATGAGCAGCATAGCCAAGTTTTTCTCCTAAGTCAACCGACAAGGTACGAATATAGGTTCCCTTACTGCATTTTACACGAAAAGTAAATAGTGCCAGATTATTTTCATAGGAAATAGGGCTGGTTCTTTCAAAACTATAAATCGTCACCTGACGTTCTGGACGCTCCACTTCCTGACCAGCACGCGCATACTCATAGAGCTTGCGACCATTGACCTTGACAGCAGAGTACATAGGTGGAATCTGAGTGATAGGACCTGTCAGACTGGCGATTGCTTCATCGACAAGATTCTCATTCAAAGGTGACAAAACTGGTGTCTCTGAAACTACCTCACCACTAGCATCCTCGGTAGTCGTAGAATAGCCCAGAGTAATTTCACCCTTGTAAATCTTGCCTTCGTCCTGCATAAACTCGACCATGCGAGTCGCCTTACCAACGGCAATCGGCAAAACGCCCACCACATCAGGATCTAGCGTCCCACCATGACCAATCTTCTTGGTTCCCAAAATCTTACGTAGCTTAAAAACTGCATCATGCGAGGTCATCCCCGCCTCTTTTTTTAAGTTGATAATACCGTTCATGTGTTGCTTTCTACTCCCCCTTCAATGCTTCAAACTTAGCCTTCATGGTTGGATTTTTGCGGGTTAATTTTTTAACGGAAACATCTTCCAGCTTGTTGTTTGCAAGGCGGAGTTGGTTTTCGGATGTGGTTAGGAATTTCTTCACCTCTTCCATTCGCTTAATAGCCTTGTCGATTTCGTCAATAGCCTTGCCGAAGTTGACAGAAGCTGAGTTATAATTCTTTGCAAAAGCTACCTTGAAAGCATCCAAGTCTTCCTCGAAATGCGTAATGTCAATATTTTGCTCGCGAACCAAAGCCAATTCCTGCTTGTATTTGAGAGAATTCAGTGCAGCATTGCGCAAGAGACCAATCAACTGAATAAAGAATTGAGGACGAATGACATACATCTTCTCATACTCGTGGCTGACATCGACAATCCCAGTATTGAAGTAATCATCGTCAGCCTCAAGCATAGTTACCAAAACAGCATACTCACAGTTCTTCTCATGACGATCCTTGTCCAATTCCTTGTAAAAATCCGAATTCTTATGCTTCTTCTCAGTACCATCAGCTTCATTTTTCATCTCAAACATGATGGAAATGAATTCTAGTCCATTTTCATCAAAATCACGGAAAATAAAATCACCCTTAGAACCACGTGCTGAAACCTTATTGTCCTTCTCAAAGTATGCATTTGGAAAGGCAAAGCTTCGAACCTTGTTAAACTCACTTTCTGCATAGTGTTCCAAACTTTCACCGATTGCCTTGGTTGATTGTTGCGCTTTGAAATTCTTGTAAAATTCAACCTGCTCACTAGCTGCCTTGAGCTGGGCTTCGTAGTTTTGTTTAACAGAAGCTAGAGACAACTCATTTTCTTTTTCTTGTAAGAGGAGCTGATTTTTGACCTGATCACGTTCTTTCTCTAGATCAGACAGTGTTTTTTGCAGTTGGTTCTCATGTTCCAAGCGCAAGGTAGCCAGCTGATTCTCCAGTGCTTGAACTTCTTTTTCTTTCTCTAGCAGACTTTGACTAGCACTTTGCTCTACTTCCTTTTTAGCCAATTCTTTTTCGGTATCAAAGTTGTTAATTTGACTTTGAAGCTGGGCAATTTCTTGGTCTTTTTGCGCTAGTTTTGTCTGCTGTTCATTCATGGCTTTTTGCTCAGCCAAGGCCAGCTCTTGTTTCATGCGTTCATGCAATTCCTTATCAAACTCTACAGTTCGAACTTGAGAAATCAGCTCTGCATATTGGCTTTCATTGACTGTAAATACTTCGCCACAATTGGGACATTTAATCTCGTTCATGTTATTCCTCTATATTTATCTATTCTACATTCATTATAGCATGGAAAAACAAAAAGAAAAAGTTGGAATGAATCCAACTTTTAATCTACATATGTATCTTCGTTTTTTTATTTAAGAAGGCGTAAGGCAATCCCATCAGTAGACCACCACCAATAAAGTTACCAATAAAAGGTTACACCCCAGTGACGAAGAATATTTCCAATACCGAAGTTTGCGATTGAATCAGCAGCAACACTGAATTTCACGATAGCAAATGATGCAAAGTTTGCGGCGATGTGTTCATTTGTTAAGAATACAAACATGTAAATCGCAGATAGAACTAACCAAAGTTTAGCTCCCCCATCTTTGACTAAAACAAATGAAAGAATTGCGATATTTACAAAGACATTAGCCAAGATAGCTTCAAGCAAGACTAGTTCATTTGAACTACCTAACTTCATTTCCACAACTCCAGAAATAAAGCTATCATGTGTTAGGTTTGCATAAGCTGCTGAATGGGCGAAGCCCCAACCTGCTATAAGCGCACCGATCAAATTAAAGAGTGTACAATATAGAAGGATTTCAGCTGTTTTTCTCCAGCTAATCTTTTTCAAAAAGCTACCAGCTGTTAAGAACATCATGTTAGATGTTACTAACTCAGCATTCAAGAAGACAATGTAAGCCAATCCCCAAGCGAAAACAAATGGGAAGAGGAAACGTCCACTACCAGGAGCAATCTTATTAATCAAGTCAGCTCCAACTGCACCAGCTGCTGTACTAAATGTTAAGAATGCACCAGCAAACATTGAACGGATAGCATACTTGAATTTACTTTGACTGTAAAGACTTTCCTTTTTCTTACAAGCAAACTCAATTTTTGAGATAAATTCTGAAGAAACCATATAAACTCCTAAAACTTTTATTTGTGAATATTATAACATAAAATCGAAATTATGGGAAGGCTTTCTTAAGACTATAACTTTAAATTCTTACTAATTTTAGCAATCCTTTCCATCCTTATTCTATACATTTATTTTTATTAATTTATAATTATTATTTTAGTTAGGTTTATATTTTTCTATACTAAATTATTTAATATATTTTACCAATTGAGTAATAATAAATTTCTGAAATAAAGATTAGATTAAAGTTATCAGCCAGTAATGACTGCATTTAATTCTAAATAAAAGAGAATCGCGATGATTCTCTCTCTTCTATTACACCAATATAAAATACTCAGGTCTAATCAACGTAAGTTTCTTCGTTTTTATTTAAAAAAGCGTATGGTAATCCTATCAAGAATCCTCCACCAATCAAGTTGGCGATAAAGGTAACTCCCCAATGGCGTAGGATATTTGGAATATCAAAGTTAGCAATTTGGTCGAAACAATGCTGAATTTAATAATGCTAAAGGATGAAAAGTTAGCTGCAATGTGCTCGTTTGACAAGAAAACAAACATAGAGATAGCTGATAAGATAATCCACAACTTAGCACTGCTATCCTTAACCAAAATAGAAGATAGAATGGCAATATTTACAAACATATTTGCCAAAATCCCCTCCAACAATACCAAATCACTAGGTCTTGCTAACTTCTTAGCAACAATCTTTGCTAGATAACTATCGTGAGTCAAATGTGAAAATGCTGATGAATTAGCAAAGCACCAACCTGCCAAGATAGCTCCAACTAAGTTGAAAAAGGCACAATAGAGTAAGATAATAAAAACTTTCTTCCAATCAATCTTCTTCAAGAATGTTCCAGCTGTCAGGTACATCATGTTTGATGTGACCAATTCAGCATTTAAAAATACAATGTAAACCAGTCCCCAAGCAAACACAAAGGGAAAAAGAAAATAGCCAGCACTAGGAATGATGCTATTGAGTAGATCAGCACCGATAGCTCCAGCGGCTGTACTAAAGGTTAAGAAAGCACCTGCAAACATCGAGCGAGATGGCATATTTGAACTTACTTTTTGTCAAATAGACTTTCTTTCTTATGACAATAATAATCAATCTTTGAAATAAATTCTGAAGAACTCATATAAACTCCTAAAAATTTTTCTGTTACTATTATAACATAAAAAAACCTTAAGGAAATAAAGATTTTTTCTTTTTAATTAATTTCAGACCTTATTTTTTTCCATCATCTTTTTAGAAATCCTTACCCAAGCTACAGCGAATAATCATTACCATCTAGTTATTAGTTGCCAAAGTTCATAATTTCTTCCCTACTCATTCCAACAAGCTCTGAAACCCACAAGCCCACAATATCTGACAAAACAGAATCGCAGAGATATTCATTCTCACCATGACCATATTTACAAGTGAAAAGAGGGGTTCTTATGGCTGATTGATAAAATTTTAAGGCTAACTCTTGCAGTTTCTCAGGGTGAAATTCGAGTCCCAACTTTTGTGCAAGTCCAGTTCTCACTTTATCCCAATCTTCGCCTTTTGACTGGTAGTTTTCTCTTGCTTTTTTGAGAAATCCTTGACAGAATTTTACCAAAAAATCCTTGTTTTGATAGAGCAAACGACAGGAAAAGTCTGAGATAGAACCAGCATGAAGTAAGAAGGTAAGCAGGTCATCAAGGCTTTCTGCCACTCTCCCAACTTGGCCTTCACTCCCTATAAAGCCGATACTCTCATCCTCAAGAATTACATATTCTCCCCCACTACCGTCTTTTAGCAAAGGCTATGGGCGAAAGAGAATAAAATTCATTGTTCTGAGAAAAATTCAACCTCTTTCAACTGGTCATAAAAGAATATCGCATTCTTGCATCAATAAAATTCTTAGTTGTTTATTTTCTCTTATTACTTGTAGTTGATTCATATTAGCTACTCTCCTAGCTTTTGACAACTGTCATAGTGACAACAATCAATTTAGCAATCGACTCTTAATAATAATAGATTTTTAATATGGCACTTCTTTAGCCACATTGGCAAGATTTTTCAATAACTCCTCGTTTCTTTTGCTTTTTCCAAAATGAAAAGTAAAAAGATTTTCCATCTTTCCTTGTAAAGTACAGATGATACCTGTCCCCATTCATTCTTCTCCCTCGAACGTAATCAATATCAATCTGTCTAATTTCAGCTAGAGGAACAATCCTTTTTCTAAAAAGAATAATCGTGTGAATGTATAATCTTCCCTTTGCAATATGAAAAGGATCCAACATACTCCCACCACTTTTTAAAGATGTCTTAACTCTTTGGAAAAAGATAGAAATAAAAATAGTGCTAAAAATTAACAAAAATCTAATGACCTGATTTTTCCAAAGGACTTCAAAAACTGAAATACGATAACCATACATATTAAAAATAATCCCTTTTTCTTTATTATACCACTTTTTGTTGAGCTTCTAGGTTCATGGATAAAGAAAAAAACTGAACAAAAAGTTCAGCCATTTTCAATAATATTTCATGTGATATCTTTATCTAGTCAAATCAAGACGTTTACCGATTTTTTTCCGATAAGAATAGCACCAACAATGAGTGAAGCAAATTCTCCGATAGCAGTTGTAAACCAAGTTAAGAAGAAAGGTGCTTCTGCTACGATGTTCAATTCAGCAGCAATGGTAATCATTGAAATCGAAAAAGAATTGAAAAGAAGAAATGATCTTTTACGAATCAATCCATTAAAAAGATAGTCTTTTTATATTTGCTAAACAACCATACACCTAAACTTAGGAAGAAAAGCGTAGAACCTCCACCAACTGCGACATCGATGATTCCAAAACTGAAGAAATTAGCAATCATACAGCCAAGAGTAACACCGATAATGTACTTAGGATTGTAAAAGGCAAGAAAATTCATCATTTCAGAAATACGGAACTGATAAGCACCGTAACTGATAGCATTAAGAGTGGTGTGATTGTCAAAAACCACATAAATTGCTGCGACAATGGCAATATCTGCCAAATCACGGACAGTAAGTTTTTCATCTATTATTCTCCTTTAGCGATTAACCCGCGTATAATATGCTTGGTGAAAGAAGCTAAGCACCAAGGGTTGAGCAAGTCAACCTTTCAAGTATAGCACATTTATAACCTTTATGCTATACTATTTTTATGAAAACTTCCATAAAAAAAATTTCTTCGACAATGAAATTCTGTCCTATTTATTTTTCGGTGTTGCAACCACTCTTGTTTCTATCATTGTTCGTATCACTATTTTTTCTTTTTCCAACAAGAATTATGGGCGACTGCGCTGGGAAATATAGCTGGAATTTTGTTTGCTTTTTTCACCAATGATACCATTGTTTTTAAACAGAAACGAAAACATTGGTTCAAGCGTCTGATAAAATTTACGACTGCAAGATTCATAACTTTCCTATTAGACCTGCTCCTGACCTTTATTTTTGTGACGAGTTTCCCCATATTATCGGTCAGTTTGTAGGTGATAATCTCAATACTATCAATACAATTGAGACTATTTTTGCACAAGTTACTATCATAGTCCTCAATTACATCTTCAGTAAAGTTTTTTTGTTTTTTAAAAACACTAGTCATATTTCTTGCATTCACATTAGGATTAAGATATAATGTAGACTGTAAAATTTCGAAAGGAAAAAGAAAATGTTAAAAGATCTTAAAGAATTTTTGCTCCGTGGTAACGTCGTGGACCTTGCTGTCGGTGTGATTATCGCTTCAGCATTTGGTGCTATCGTAACTTCATTTGTTAATGATATCATCACTCCGCTTCTATTGAACCCAGCCTTTGGAAGCTGCGAAAGTACAAAACATCGCTGAACTTGCATGGAATGGTGTTACATATGGTAAATTCTTGAGTGCTGTTATCAACTTCCTTGTAGTTGGTACTGTTCTATTCTTTTGTGATTAAAGCTATGGAAAAAGCTCAAAGCCTTACTAAAAAAGAAGAAGTTGCTGAAGAAGCACCTGCTGGTCCAACTGAATTGGAAGTACTTCAAGAAATCAAAGCTCTTCTTGAGAAAAAATAATCATATAAAGGATTCGGTTCAATACTGAATCCTTTTTACTTCTCCTTTTGCTGAGTTTAGAAAAACTTGAGTTTAGCTCTCTTTTTGATATAATAATTAAAGTTTCCACCCTTAGTGTAATGGATATCACGTAAGATTCCGGTTCTTGAGATGGGGGTTCGATTCCCTCAGGGTGGATATTTTTATAAAGAACTTACCAAAATCTGTAGATAAAGCTGTAGAGTTCAGGCTCCATAATATTTCTAGTGGATAAATTCCCTATAGATATTATGGAGCCTATTTTATTGTTGAAAAAGGTTTGCTTTTACCTTGGTTTCAGTCTAGTTTTTTAATAATCGGAAATGCCTCTGTAAGAACGTCTATCCCAAAATTAATTCCCTGTACTTGGTAGTGATAGATGGGGTCAGGATAAAATTTTTGAACTCTGTTTTTAAGGTGAGTGTCTATCATTTCAAGTAAAATCCCATCTGATAAATAGGGAATTTCTGGTCCGCTGAGTAAATCTCCTTCTAGTAAATTCAGGTCCCACCCTCATCAATAGATCTGCAGAAAAGAATCTTACCAAAATCAATACAGTAATTCAGCTTTTGATTCTTTAAGCCCTCAAGAAAAATTTGTAGGTGATTTTCTTGAGAAAGTTGATACCGTAATTCATACCAATCATACTCTATTTCCTCACCAATATGAACCCACTTCATTTTTAACCAACCTCTTCTATCATTATATCACTCTCTTGATTCTTATAAAGAACTAGTTCAATGACTAAATTCTTAGCACAAATACGAAAATGAACCAAGTCTTCTTCAGCCAAAACTCCACCCGCCCTATGAATCACTTCTGTAATCAGGCTACTAGTCTCTAGCTTACAAATAGGGGATTCAATCTCTGGCTAACTAGGAATCTGATGAAGAGCATCAAATAAGTTTCTATCTGTGATTTGGTAAAAATGACAGAAGGGAAATTTCAATCGAATCCGATGTTTCTTTCCCTTCAAAGTCATCGTAGAAATCTCGTCATGACTATTTTCACTAAAAGCTGCACTAGCTTTATATTCATCTTCTGGAATAATAGATTTCCACTCTAGCATAAAATCTCTCTCCACTATTTTCAATCATCTCATACTCTTTCTCTCTATAAAAATCTAACGTAGTTTTGAAAAACGCACAAATACAATTTTCATCTCACATTTTTAAAAATATTCATGAGCTACTTCTTCAAAATAGTCATCCAGATGATGGTAAATATGCATATCTTCTTCTGAACCATCTTGTAAAACTGCAGATACCTTCGCCTTTCTCATCATTGACAAATATAAAGTTATATTCTCCAAAATAAGCCTGAACCCCCTTTATCTACTAAGGTCCAGAGTTCATTTTTTCTAAAACTGAAAATATCTTTTTTTACAAGATAGGTTTTCCTGATTTCCATTTTCATGATAGACCTTCTTTAAAAATACTATTCCATCATTTATTATTTTCTAGACTATTCAATTAATCAACTAAGCACTACTGCTACCTTTTTAATGTTTCACTACTTCCTTAAGTGGGCTTTCCTTTAAATATGCACGATAAACTTCAGCTACATTCAACTTAATAATATAAACGGGACTCAATTCCAAAGGTTTACCTGTAAACATCTCCATGGTCACAGAACCAAAGTCGAGGTCTGTTTCTGACTCAGTTGGCATCACAAAGAAATTTTTTTCACAACTAGATCTTTTTCTTGGGCAGAAACCAAATCTTTATAAGCTAATTGATACAAGAATTGCTTCGTGACATCCCCAATCCCTGGATTATTGTATAGTCCCTTTGCTTCAACTTTTTAAGAGATAATACTTGGCATCGATAATCATAAATAATGAATCTTGTATAGATATTGTATCGGGTTCAAGAGTTTTAGAACTATACTGAGATATTCCTTTAGATGTCCATTTTGGTTTTTCTAAAAATTCCTTCAAGGATTGTGTGCTACCACCCAGTCCAAGAGACTCGAGTGAATGATCAAGATGGTTTTCAAAAGCTACTGCACAAGCTTTCTCCCAAACTACATAGAATGAGTTCGTTCCAAAGAAACTGATGTCACTTTTTTCTGATGATGTATCCTTCTTATCAACATAGATATAAAGAGCTTTCAGTAACAATTGGTTTCTAGTATTAAACTCTACTGAAAGTTGCTGCTCTATTCGATAAAGAATATAGTCCTTTTCAGCAAAATCATCCAGCTCCTCCTCTGTCAAAAGAAGTTCTGGTAAGCCTAACAAATCATTCAAATTAGCATCCTGCAAAGTCTTATTCGCTTGAGTCAAAACAATTTCATGAAGTTGTTTTATAAAGTGTGTCTCATCATCAATCTTCCGTTGAGTAACCAACTCTGGATAATAAGGTCGATTATTCGAAATAATGGTAAAAGTGTCATTAACAGTTTTATCCCAGTTAATATCCCCATAGCCGTTGATTTCTAGAATTGTATCCTCAACATTATACAAAACCATACTCAAAATAATCATTCAAGAGATACATAATTAGAGCTAGTTCATTGAAAGAGCTTCCTGAATCATACTCTGAATAAATCAATATTTCTTGTTCCTTCTGATCAGCTTTCTCAATGACTTGGATAACCTCTTTGAGCTTGATATCTAGATCTTCTTCCTTATCGATATACTTAGGATAACACTTAAGAACGAAATTTTGAATCATCACAAGCCCGACATAAGTAAAGACATAGAGTGACTCACTCCCACCCGAAGAAAGTTCCTCAAGTTCAGCATCTTCTTCAAACAAGTCTGATAGTTCCTGTTGTTCCTTAGTATTTTTTACAGTTTTTAAGATACCAAAGGATTTCAAGCGTTGGAGTAATTTTTGAAGTGGCTCTTTATCTAGATTAAATCTAAATTGAAGTTCATGAAAGGTATATCTTTTTTGTTCACGAATAAACACTGATTTCATATAGTCTATTCCTTATCGTTTGAAGCAAACAATTCATGTTTTTTAGAGACTTCATGATCGAAAATTTGTAACCCACTCTGTTCAAACTCTTTGCAGATAACTGAGTATCTGTTTGAATTCTCTACTCCTTGGAAGAAATTTTTCCTCTTCTGCTTAGCGGCATCATCAAAGAGATACATCAAGACCTTGTTCTTGAAGACATCAAGGAACTTGTCACTTAGTATAGGCTCATAAGATTTCTTATCTGACTCTGCTGGATTACTAGCATCTGATTTAACCTCAATCTTATATGAATCAAGTTTAATGAAGAATGGACCCATCAACTTATCTTCATTGACATTGTAATCTTCAGATAAAACTTCATTGAGTGCCTTACGAAGTGCATTCCACTCATAAGTTTGACCCGCAACATTAAATTTATATCCTTCAATATCAGCTTCTCCGCCATCTAGTTCTAGATACTCAAAATCCCAGCGTCTCTTAAAGGCAGTATCCATAGGGAAAACACCTTGGTCAGCACTATTCATTGTAGCCCAAATATATAGGTTGTCTGGCAAAGTCAATGTAGCTACTTTATCTTCTGAAACTTTCAGTTCGTTTGCAAGATAATGTCTCAAATCCTCAGAAGTACGAATTGGATACTCACTAACACCATTTTTTCTGTCCAATAATTGGAAAATGTCACCAAAGACTGCTGCAACCTTAGCTCGGTTAATCTCCTCAATTAGCAAAAGATAAGGTTTAGGATTATCTGTTTGAGCACTCTTAAGTGCTTTTACATAAGAACGGATGAATGGCCCAGGGACATATTGATAAGAGATTTCTTCTTTTCCATCCTTATTTATAATAGGAACCGGTTTATAAGTACCAACAAACTGAGAATAGGTATAATCTGGATGGAAAGTTACCCTCTCATAGTCTTTTTCAGCATTTTCAAGTAAATCGACCATATCTTTACCTACCTTATGACTCTTACCAGTACCAGGTGCACCAAAAAGAATGCGATTTAGTGACTTATCTGAATACACTGGTTCAGTTTCATATTTTAGTGAATTTAAAACAGAAGTTGTTTCTTGAATTTCAACTGTAGTAGGAACTTTTTGGTTGCTACTTCAAAAATACTTATTTAATCTGTTTCTAGTAGCTAGTAAGTAAAGAAATATCTGAAGCTGAAGTTAAAATACCTTTTGTACTCTGTAAATACTGGTTAAGCTCTTCATTTATTATTGAACCTAGAACTCTTAATGAACCTTTAGCTTCTACGTCACTTGTGATATCTACTTCAGTCGCCCCATTTACCAACAAATCATAGATTGCCATGTTATTGAAGTAAACATCATCTCCGTTATTCTCTAATTTATAAATTGCTTTTTCGGAAATCAGAGTTAAAAAGTTAATTAATTTTTCTTCAGTATCACTTGAGTCAGAAATTTCATATCCTAACCAATTCAAAAAGAACTCGATTAAGAGATGACAAATCATCAGCAAAAAAATTAGTGTAAGAAAGTCAAAGTTTGAAGTGAACGAAATTTTTTCTTTTCAAATCGACTACCACCTGTTCGTTCTGCACTAAAAAGATTTTCGATGAATCAACAAAAGTAAATCTTGCTAGTTCATAGCACAATTCAAAAAGTGACAATCAACGCTTCAATTTGAGAAGACAGTAAGGGATTGGAGTTTAGAGTATCACTGAAGCCTGAACTATCAATGCCTTCAGCACTAAATATTTCTTGTACCTGACTAAACACTTTGCTATAAACTATAGATTTTTAGAACGATTTTTATTCTGACCTTCATTAGAAGAATACTCAATATCATATTTATTGTCTGATGCCCTGCCATAGTAATAACAAAAAGTACCACAGCAGACTTAACTTTAGGCATCGAAGATTTAATACCTAATTTTAAATCAATTGGTGAGTAATATTTTAAATTATCCACCTTAACCATTTTCAATCTCCATATCTTTTTAATTAATTCTGCAATTGCATTGGCTAGTTTTTGGAGGAACTGCGTTTCCCACCTGTTTCATTTGCGATGTCTTAGTCCCATAAAAATAAAAATCATCTGGAAAGGACTGTAATCTTGCTGCTTCACGAACAGTGATAGCTCTATGCAAAAATGGATGTGTAAACTTCCCAGAGGAGGGTGTATCAAAACGGTAGTAATTGTAACTGCCTGTTCTGTTTTTACCATACGTTCCCAAGTGCCACTATAAATAGATTTAGTCAGATGCTCTTTGGGTAAAGCCACCTTGCCTGAATTTTCAGGTATCATCCTCAAACGCTCCAAAGCAATTTTGGAGTGGTTTGTCGCTTTATGATTATAAAGAATATTTGACTTGAAACGCATTTCTTCTTGATATTTAGTTAGAGCAGGTAATCTATAATTTTGCTTTTCATCTCCCTCACCAGAGTTTAAAAAAGCTAAATCACTAATTGCATCCCAAATAGTAACCGAATCAACATTTTTTAGCTTGAAATCAACTGCTTTATCACCTTTTTTGCCAATAATAATGGCTCTCTTACGTTTCTGGGGTACTCCAAGCATACTAGAATCTACAACATCCATTGCAAGACTATATCCTAAATTATCAAAGAGTTCAACTAACTCTTTTTTGAAATAACCTTTTTCTGCAGTTAGTAGATTAGGAACATTTTCCATAACAAAGTATTCAGGAGATACTAACTCTACAACCTTTACAAAATATTTAAACAAGAAATTGCGTTCGTCATTAATTGATTTTCTACTTCCCTTTTGAGAGTAGCCTTGGCAAGGTGGACCTCCAATGATAATTTTAATTTGTCCTTTTAGAGTTCCAAACTCTTTTTCTAAGTCAAGTGAGGTTATATCCCCTACAATCATAGTGGTAGTAGGATGATTCTTTTTGTAAGCCGCAGCTATACTCTCATCAAACTCGTTTGCAACAAGTGTATTAAAACCTGCTTGTTCAAAACCAAGTGACAAACCACCTACACCAGCAAAAAGATCCAGTACGTTGTTATTCATTATCCAATTCCTCAATTCTTTGAGTGGCAATGTTAAAATATTCCTCTCCAAGTTCAATACCAATGAAATCTCTTCCCATGCTTTTTGAGACAACTCCAGTTGTTCCACTCCCCATAAACGGATCAACAATTAAATCGCCTTTATTTGATAGCAACTCAACAAAATGGCTAATAAGTTGAACAGGTTTTTGAGTAGGATGTTTCCCAAATAATTTTTCATTCTTTGTAACGAGTGATGTCTCTATGAAATCATGGTACAACTTCCCTTCATTATTAAAGGTACCTGTTCTTGTTTTATAAGTGAAATAAAGCCACGCCTCTGTGGAGTTCACGAAGTGAAGATTCATATTTCGTGGCATTGGATTCGTTTTATGCCAAATACCTGTTGTTTTATAATAAAATCCATGCTTTTCTGCTAACTGAATTAATGTTTCCAATTTTATAAGTGACATAAACATGATCATGCTAGCACCTTTTTTAGAGATTCTAGCTGACTCTTCAAAAAAGTTATCCATGGACATTAACCACTCTTCATAACCCAAATCATCCCAACCTGCAGCACCAAAGAAATTATCTCTCATTTTATGCAGATTAGTATCACGATTTTTCATGAACATTCCTAAATTATATGGTGGATCAGTCAAAATCAAGTCAACTATATCTGACTCAATCTGTTTCAAATAGGTAGCACAATCACCATTATACAACTTAATTTTCGACATACCAATCACCACTCTCAATTATCTCTGATACATCACAAGATAAATAGGTTGATATTTTTAGCAAGGTATCAGTCGTTACACTCTGATTCTTAACTAATTTTGAATAAGTACTTGAACCTAGTTTTTACAGCTTCTCTCAACTCAGTTCTAGAAATATTCTTTTCTTTTAATTTCTTCCATAAAGGGTTATAGCTAATATTCATTTTAACTCCAACTATTATATTCTTATAAATTATATCACATAAGTACCTAAAACGGTACATTCAGCTCTGCCATTGTCAAATTAAATATTTTTTGACAAACTATAGTCAATTGAAACAAGAACAAGACAAAAGATCCTCGAAAAAAGTATTGCAACTTGGTAATACCTTTTTGAGGTGCTTTTTGATATGAGCCCATGTTTTCTATACTCGTACAAGCAATCCTACCGACTCCACATGCTGTATCTGTGGGACTCAAAAGGTTTGGGTGAACCTTTTGAGGATTAGCTGCGTTTTACCAACAAACTTACCGCCTCAACGTGTGGTGCTAGCAAACTTCTATATTATAGAATGAAAGGGATAAAGTTGATGTTTAAAATTATACTATAGAATGAAAATGTTTATAGTTACCATTTTTAACTTTATAGTTTAGAATTATTATTTAATAAATTTACTTGCTAGCTTGTAAACTTGTTGAATCTCTTTACTATTAATATCCCAACCATCAAGTTCTTCTTTAATTAACTCTGGAAATTTTTTTGCTAATATCCCTCAAAAAGAATTGCCAACTGATTTTTCTAACATATTCACTGGAATCATCTTTTAATGCTGCAATTCGTCTGATAGCTTCGTTTTGGATTCTCTTTAAAAATATGGTCTGCTTGTCCATATTCTTAATCCTTCTGTTACTGCTCTCCTTGTATTAGGATTATTATTTATTAACCATTCATCAATAATTGGAAGGGATTTTTCATAGCCTGTTTGCTTACAAAATTCATCAAATGCCTTTGCTAATACTTCCTGAACTCTCCAATTATCATCTTTAGAAACTTCATCTCGCATAAATCTCAAGATTTCTTCATCTGATGATAAATAACCAAAGAGAAATACACTGAACATTCTAACTTGGTATACATTTGATTTAAAGGCTAAAAATGCTAACTCTTTATTATATGCATTGTCGTTTGATTTATAATCAACAAGTGCTCTATTCTCTTCTACTTTAAACCCATTTTCTATTAAAGAAAACTCTTTTTCCAAACTTAAAATATATTCTTTCATGCAATTTTTACCCCTCACAATATTCTAAGTTTCAAGATCTGAAACTAATAAATTCTGTACAAGTATTTATAGTGATTTAAATTCGAAATAATATTATCAAGTAATCGTAATATGCTTTTTCCCCAAATTGATATTCCAACGTTTATATTATTCAGTCTTCTTGTTCAAGTACCAACTAGGAATGGTTTGCTTCATATCATCATACCATTCTAAAAATTTCCTTAGCTTGATTTTTGCATTACTGATATTTCTTCAACTCCGTAAAGGAACAGACCATGGAAGAGCACCAACTATGTTATTTATAATATAGATAGCGAGAAGCTTCCAAAATAAATCTGGAACCTTGTCATCAAAATATCCATCTATCATACCAGATGCAAAAGAGGGAGAGACTTGAGCGGACCACACAATCCGATTGAACTCCTCCCAAGGATCTCCAAAATCAAATCGATCAAAATCAATGACATAAATTTTGTGATCTTTTCCAATCATGAAATTCCCAATATGATAATCTCCATGTTGGACAACCTGAGGTCTATCTTTTAGCCATACTCGATTTACATTTAAAAATCAATAAAGATCTGACCATTTTCATATTGAACGGGACATTCTTTGTATTTGGAGATTTTGTCATCAATTTTTCGATTATAAAAGACCTCCCAATCTTCACGAACTTCTGTAACAGGGAGTGAATGAATTTTTTGAAGGATTCTTCCTGCTTCTACTCCATAAGTATATTGTTGTTCTTTCGAATAATTTAAAATGGTTTCTCGAACATCTTTCCCGTCTATCCATTCATGCAAAGAATGTACTTCGTCATCGCAGAGTTCTATGCTAATCGGTTTACACATCGGAACTCCAAGAGAAGCTACTTTCTCCATCATATCAAATTCAAATTTTTTTAGAATCTAACTTCTCCTTATCAGAAACACGCAAGAAATATTTTTGCTGATTTTGATCTGTCACATAATATTTTTTATCATCTGACCAGCCTTTATTTATGGCTATCTTACTGCTAAAATCCATCAAACACTCTCCGATTCATTTCACAACACATTTTGCAGTTTTCACTAGTAACCTATCCAGTTCGTCTACGCTAGCTTGATTATTTAATGAATAATATTTTTACTGCTTCTTAGTTGCTCTCGATTATAACTACCTATATTCTATCACAAAAAAACAAAAAGCCTTTAAAATCAAGGCTTTTTCTATACTTTTCACAAATAATCCTAATAAATTTCCATTCAACTTCTTCTAAGCATCTTTTTCTAAAAATAAATTGACAATCTCATCTTCTGAAAAGCCTAGCTCACCAAGTTTTTCAAACAAAATTTTCACTAGCTTGTTAGATTCTTGATATCTTATCTCTTTTTATTTCTTGCTCGTTTGCTATGACAAAATATCCTAATGTTCCACAGCTAGTAACCAAATTCTGTTCTTCGAGAACTTTCATTGCTTTTTGGACAGTTGCCGGATTACACTTCTCGTTTTCTGCTAATCTCCTTATTGAAGGAATTTGTTGTTCAGGTGCATAATCACCTCTTAAAATCTTCGTTCTTAATTTTGATGCAATTTGTAAATATAGATGGTGTTTCATTTAATCTTTTTATTATCACTTTCCCTAACAAACTTCCAATATGCAGAATAAGGGATGACTGTAGCTAGTAGAAGATAGTATTTATTTGCAAACATATCTGCTACTCCTTTTGCATTGAAATGAATAGGAACTTTCTCAGGGAGAAACCCACAAATAATGACTATGATGACCATCATTCCCAACAAAACCAAAATATCTTTTAACAGTCTATTTTTCATCTTATTTTCCTCCTTTAACTAGATAAAATTTAACTTGGTCATTTTTTTATAAACTCTAAACGAAATAGCCAGTAAAATTACTGATACTGCTTGCAAAACAAATATAATCGGAAGATTAAAAAACCAATTAAGCAAAATAGGCGAAATAAGCGTAATCATACTAATAATTCCAGTTACAATAACAGGAAGACTTTGTTTGACAACTATCATCTCACTGTCCCAATCATAGTTAGGATATTTTTTATTTAATGAAATTCCGATTACCATTATAAAAAGGGAGTAACATATAGGAACAATAACTAGATTCATAACTTGAATAGGACTCATATCAAGTTTCAGCATAAATACAGATACAGAAATCATATATCCAATCAAATGAAGTGTAAGGTTGACAGCTATCTTAGCATTTAAAATCGTTTTCACTTCAACTGGAGAACTTTTCAAAATCCAAATATTTTTACCTTCTAAAGATATAGATGAAGCTGCTGGACAACTGAGTGAAAGCATAGATGCAATAAAGACGGGAGCTAAGTTTGAAAGATACTCATTTATATTTTCAATTCCTGCTGAATTTCCTATTTGACCTACAGAATTAAACAGGAAACATATACTAAAGACACATAAAAGAATCACTCCAAGCCCAGCATTCAAGACTGCCATATAAGAACTTAAAAATCGTCCAAGCTCTTTTTGATACAAGGAAAAAAATACCGATTTTCTTTCATAAGATACTTTGTCATTAGCATAACTTGATTTTGTATTGGCAAGTGTATTAAGTAGTCCATACTTCAACGAAGCAATTTTGACAAATAGATAAAAGACGACTATTGAAAGAACTATATAAAATCCCATCCCATAGTACATTGGAAAATTGTAGTATGACATAAATAGTCTAGAAATTGGATACAGTCCAGTAATTTGCTTAGCCAGAGTAACCCCAATACTACTTTCATCACCTGATTGCAAAGCTGATAATGCAAAATATCCAATTATACCTAATATCGCAAATGAAAAAATAAGAGAGATAACATTTTTTCTTTTAAAAAAAGATGAAGCGACAACAATAACGAGTCCCATGCATGCCGCTATACACATGGGGATCAAAGGGCAAAAATTATAGAAGTAAAATACAATATAATCTGTAGGAGGTTTTAAACTTTCGTTCAAGCCCCATACAATTCCACCTGGAAGCTTATAAACATCAAAGCCTATTAAAAATTCAATAAGTACATAAACATGAACTTGCTGGTGATAATATACGAACTTTTAACAGGTAAGGATTGGAGAATTTCCATATCTCGACTGCCAAATAAAATGCCATTCGAATAAAATACTGTCAAAAATAATATTGAAAAACTTGATACAGAGACCATATATGCTGGAATCAAGTTCTGCTGTCCGACGTGGACCAATGTTTTCGCTGTTATTATATTGTAAACAAAGCAAAATAAGGAAAGAGTTATTATGCCAAAACTCGCAATAGCCATTGAACTTTGTTTTTTATTTCGTGAATCTCTAATCTCGTTAATAGGAAAGAAATTAATCAATTGGGCTTTAAGCAGTATCCAAATGTTACTCATTGTCCTGCACCTCCATGAAAAATGCCTCCAATGATTCATCACCTTTGACGTCTCCTGTATTGCCACTTGCAATTAACTTTCCATTTTTGATAATGGCAATCTTGTTACATAATTTTTCCTCAACATCCAATACATGGGTTGAAAAGAAAATAGCACCTCCATCTGAAACACACTCATGCATAATTTTCTTTAGTAGGAAAGTTGCTTTGGGATCTAGCCCAACAAAAGGTTCATCTAAAATCAACAGTTTGGGAGAATGTACAAGTGCAGAAATAATGGCTGTTCGTTGCTTCATTCCATGTGAATATGAAGAAATAATCCCCGAAAGATGCTCAGTCATATCAAATAAATCACCGTATTTTTGTATTCTCTCCTTGCGTAGTTTTGTAGGAATTTCAAACAAGTCAGCAATAAAATAATATATTGTAGTCCTGTCATATGTTCATACAAATCTGGATTATCAGGGATATACGCCATCATTTTACAAATAACAGGTTCTTCTTTAATAGAATGACCGTTGATAATTATACTTCCGTCTTCAAAAATCATGGATACCGACAACTGCCTTTATCGTTGATGTTTTTCCCGCACCATTTGCTCCAATAAAACCGTAAATATCTCCAGGCTGTACTGAAATAGACAGGTTATCCACAACCTTCTTATCCCCATAACTTTTACTAAAATTCTTTATCTCTAACATATTTTCACCTCTATTGACAATTTGTCAGTCATGTTTTGAAATAATACCGATAGCTTGTTTTGATTTAGCTATCGGTACATAGTCTCTTTACAAACATTCTATCTTTTTAATTGCTAAAGAGTCCTTTTGTATTTAGATTTTGTTCCAGCATTATCTTAAATGCATTCAAGTAATCTTTGACAGTTTCTTTCTTTGAAGTTTTTATACCTATGTTATTTGAAACAAAAACATAGGCTGTCATCAGAAATTCTGCTGTTTCTGATGGATATTTTACAGAAAATACTTTTTCTGAGAAGCCTTGATTTATTATCCTCTCAAAAATATATAGTCAGTTTTTCAATGAGCTTATGAGACAACTTATCTAACATATAACGATTTTCTTCAAGATCAACCGTCTTTTGTAACTCAGTTCCTTCTGCTGAAACGTTATCTGTAGAGATTATTGTGGCATCTATAAAGGCTCTTATTTTTCAATAGCAGTTTTGTCATCATCATTGACAATCACGTGAATATCTCAATAATTTCTCTGAATAACGTTCCACAAGACAATACAGAATATCTTCTTTGTTCTTAAAGTGATAGTATAACAAACCTCGTGATATATTTACCTTATCGACTATATCCTGAGTTGTTGTGTTTCGCATATCCTTTCTCCATAAAGAGGAGCATAGCAGCATCCATAATCTCAGCCCGTCGAATTTCCGGATCTTTTACATCTCGCATTTTATTCCTCCTGTTTATAAATTATACTACTCTACTGACAAACTGTCAATTATAAAATTACCTTTTTGAGGATACCACCTTGACACCAAGGCTTTTCGTCAACATTTTTTCTAAGTTCGTACAAGCAGTGATGCTGCCTCAACATGTGGTGAGAGAAATTTCTATACTATAACACGATACAGAATAGTCAGAGTTTGAAATTATATTATGGAAGGATTCCACTCAAAGACAACCATCCATAGTAAGGATAATTTGTGTGTGTTTGAAACCTGTATTTTTACTACTACATTCATAACAATGTAGAAATCATCATCTTCCTCTGCTTTTACAACTATTCCCATTGAATATGGAGTTTTTCCAAAGAGGTTCTCTTCCATAAAACTTTGCTACAAATTCATTTGTTGGATTTGGTGTTTCTGTACTAAAACCATTATCAAATAGCCAAAGCATGCCAATTTTTTTAAATGCTGGTGGAAAAACCAAACATATAAATTGCTTGCATTGTAGATATTGCAAATTCCATTTCATCTTCCAAATTGATAACATACTTCTCCGTAGGATTTAGTCTATATCCATCTATAGTTTTTTCTGATTTCATACCACTATTAAGTTTAAGCTTTTTCATGATTATGCTCCTTTATTCATCTTTTGATTCTGGTCTTGCTTTGGTGTATGGTCTAGTTTCAGATATAAATTGCTCTACCTCTAAGAACGATTTTCCCAATTCATTCAAACTGAGAATCAACATATATTCTGCAACTTCACCAGAATGATCAATAGATCGTATAGGGGGTAATTTTTGCGAAATTGCTCAAATGTATCTCCTACTTCTATCCATTCATCTATCTCACTATCATACCAACAATGAAGTTGTTTCCATAATTCATAATCACTTTCTTCAAGAAATTCTTCATCAACAGAAAAATATGCCCATGGAAATAATCGAGGAAAAAAACATCGGTATACGGTGTAAACGGAAACCAATAAGGATAGGCATACTCTTTAGTTTCTTGACCATCATTAACAATTAACTTAGTATCACCTTTACCACTAGACTTATTAACCCACTCTGTTGAATGTAGTTTAACTCACCTCCAGTTTGTATAATTTCCATAAATTTTTTTCTGAGATAGCAGAAAGTTATAATTTTGAATATGTTGCGGTAAATTCGTATAGGAAAGAAGGTGGTTGTTGATTGTTTATCCAAAAAAACTTGATTTATAAGAACTTTCACATAATATCCTTTCTATCCTCCCTCTTTAGTTTTTTTAATTGTTTTGGAGTTAACTCTTGCCAAATACACATACCATCATCAGGATTAAACAGAACAATTATACACGGAAGAGAATTCATCGTCCAATAATTATATTGTCTCTCATTTATGTTCCTAAAAATAATGCAGTTATCTTTTTTCTCCCTAAACCAACTTGGTCCTGACTTGATTTTGTAATGCAAGGTGTTGTCTTGGTTTGCCATCTACAACAAATTCCATATGAGCATCTATACCTATATCATTAACTGGCTGCTCTCTAAACAGCCAACTATTTCTTTCTGCAATAACTCCACATTGATGTATGCCAATCCTCTCAGTGCTACTAGCCATATCAATATCTACCTCCCTATATAACTAAATATACTAACAATTGATGTAATTCAAGGAGACTCAGTACAATTTGCAACAGCTAGTTGCCAGTACTGATTAAAATCTCCACTACTTGAAATCACTTTATAGAAATGTTCCGAAAACTCATATGCTATGCTCGATTAAACTTTCTCTCTATGAAAAAAATAGAAAAGTTTGAATTTTGTAAACGTGAATACAATGCGAGACTCTAAAGTTGAATAACAGTTAAGAAATGAATAATAAAATCTATGGTTAGAAATCCAATTACTAAATTTTATAAAAGTCATGTTTGAATCTACAAAAAGAAAGTAATATCTCCCATTAGGTTTCGTATATGTATGGTCCGCTAAATGGATAATATTCAGTACAGGAAATCTATCCAAAATTGTTCTAAATACATCAGTAGAACATCCATGAATAGGAAAAACTATTACATTCGGATCATTCGCAAAATAAATCACAGATGTTTTGAATTTCTTCATTTGCTTTTGATATTATCTTCTTATAAGTCTATCAAACTCATCGCCAATCCAAGTATCTCTAATATTATATATTCTATCACAAAAATGCAAAAAAAGGCTATAACCACAATAGTTGCCCACTATCATCATAACCTTTTGTCTACTCTATAAATCTACCTCAGTTCCTCTAAGAATCTGACAGTTATCTGCCCATCCTCTGCAATTATAATATTATCCAATACTTGACACATCTCATGAGAATCAAATTCCCACAAGGGCTTGTTTATCATTTCTGCCAACTTCAAACTATAGTGCTTTTCTAGCGGACGATTTTCTTCTAAAACTTTGTTCCACTTTCCGTGCAACAAGTCAACATTCTTACTTAGTTGTTCTACAGCCATTACTACGGCTTTCTCAAGCATTTCTTCATCGATATGATTGTTTAAACATCCAATCTTGCCTTTAATCCTATATCGATTATTACACTGCCATACCTTCCGTTTACCACGACTTGTAGTCCAATTCTTCCTACCAAATGCTGAACCACATTCGGCGCAAAATACTTTTGTTGTAAAGGGATTGTTTTCTTTCTGCATGATATAAAATTGGAGCTTATGTTGTTCTCTAAATTTCTTTCTTCTTGCTATTTCTAACTGAACAATCTCCCACTTCTCTCTATCTAAGATTGGTTCATGATTGTTCTCGATATAGTATTGATTAACTTGTCCATCATTATCAATTCTTTTTCTTCGTCAGGAAATCAACGGTATAGGTTTTCTGAAGCAAAAGCATCACCCTTGTATTTTTTTCATTTTGAAGCATTTTTCCATATAGCACTTGGGCACCACTTTGCTTTACCTGTGCAACCTGGTATTTCCTGTTCTCTTAACTCTTTGGAAATAAATTCTGGACTGTATCCTTCTAGAAATCTATCAAATATATACCTTACGACATTAGCTTGTTCATGGTTTATAATGAGATTTCCTTTTTCATCTTTGTCATATCCCATAAAGTTTGTAGTGTTTACCTGAACTACACCACGCTCAAATTTCTTACGAATTCCCCAAGTTGAATTTTCTGAAATAGATCTCGATTCATCCTGTGCGAGTGAGGATAAAATGGTAAGTAGTACTTCACCTTTTGAATCTAGGCTATCAATATTCTCTTTTTCAAACGTTACTCCGATGCCTAGTTCTTTCAGTTCTCTTACATATTTGATGCAGTCCAATGTATTTCTGGCAAATCTACTAATAGATTTAACTAAAATTCTATCCACCTTACCATCTCTACAATCTTGTATTAGTCGGTTAAAAGCATCACGTTTTTTTGTATTAGTTGCTGAAATGCCTTCATCTGCATAGATGTCTACTAACTCATAATCTTCATGTTTTAAGATGTATTCACGGTAATAATTGACCTGATTCTCATAACTTGATAGCTGCTCGTCTTGGTCTGTAGACACTCGACAATAAGCGGCTACTCTGATTTTTTTCTGAATTTGAGATATGACTGTTTGATGTACCTTTTTAGGTATAACTGTAATGTTTTTCTCCATCTTCAATCCTTTCTAACACAATTACTGGTGAACTTAGTTTCCAATCTTCAATATCCCTTTCAGGGACTCTCATACCTTTACAGGAATTTTTTCCTTCTTTGATATATTTGGAACAACACCAAACAATCTTTTTCTTATAAGATACCTGTCTTTTTAATGTTGAACCACAATATTGGCATTTTAACATTCTAGAAAATTTATAGGTTTTATTTGTACCTTGGATCCGAGAACGGCTTTTTCATTTTTACCTGAACCTTTTCCCATATTTCCTTAGATACAATTCCTTCATGATTATCTTCAATATAGTATTGTTCAACCTGCCCTTGATTTAATTTCTTTGGACCGTTTACACCGTCATGAAAGTATTTTTTTGAGTAGTAAAAGAGCTGTATTTTTCTGTTTTTAAGATATTACGAATTGTACTGTCATACCATTTCTTTCCTGTTACAGTTGAAAACCTTGCCCTCATTAAGTTTTTAGCAATCCTATGTGTACCCATTCCTTCCAAATAACTATAAAAGATGGTTCTTACTATTTGCGCTTCTGCTTTTGTTTATAACAAGTTCACCTTTTTCGTTTAAATCATACCCTAAAAACCGTTTAGCATTAATGAGTAATTCTCTTTCTGGAACTTTCTACGAAAACTCCATCGTTGGTTTCCGCTCATGCTTTGTAACTCTTCCTCAGCCAAACTTGCTAACACAGTCAAGATAACTTCACCTTCATTTGATAAAGTGTGGATATTCTGCTCTTCAAAAAAGATATCAATACCAAGAGTTTTTAATTCTCGACTTATTTCAAGAACATTTATGAGATCTCTTGCAAACCTTGATATTGACTTAGTATGGATAACATCAATTTGCCCTTTTCTACAAGCATCTAACATAGTTTGAAAATCAGGTCTATCATACTTTGAACCCGAAATCCCTTTGTCACAAAAAACACCCAAAAACTCAACATCATCACGTTCAGCATACAACTTTTCAAAATAGACTTTTTGATTCTCTAGCGAATCAAGTTGACTTCCGTTGGTTGTAGAAACTCGAACTATATGCACAAATTCTCTTTTTCTTTTGTTATTCTTTGCTTCAATTTTTCTTATATTCATTTTTCCTCCTAGAAGAAGTTTTTACACACTATATATCCTCTAAACGCTATATTAGTCAAGTAATCAGCAACCCTGTACTTTAACAAAATGTCTTTATTGTCCTCTTACCTAAATAGGTACTTTCAAGATAGATTTTTCCGGTTTTAAGAAAAAATCAAAAAGAAAAAGCCTGATGTACTTCACCAGGCTTAGATTTTTTATTTGAAATTTAATCGCAATATGTTATAATAAACATAGAAAAAGGAGCTGAGCTACCAACTCAACTCCAATGTAGAACCGTTAAAAAGACGGTAGCTCGTATAACAGATTTAATCCGTCCTACTCGCTCAAAAGTGGGGACGGATTATTTTTTGTCCTTGTCTTTGAAGATTTTATAGCACAAGCCAATCAAAGTAATGGCAAAACTACCAAAACCAAGTATTGTCTGTACAACTTCAAATGCGGTCAAAAGAGTGCCCCTCCTTTCCGTCAGATTTTGATGAACTGCCCATAGGCATCACCTCTCTTTCGGTATAAGGAGCCACCGTCTTCACTTATCTACAATAGATATTATACCACATGAACCACCAACTTCGGTGGTTTATTTTGTTTAAAGATTTATTTTAAGAGTAGTATCTACAAACTCTTAGTTAGTAGTAATCAAACCATCAGGTTCAATCGTAAATTCTGGTTTTACTGATAACGAACCATCAGACTTGAGATAGTACCATCCGTTTCCTGATTTAATAAATTGCTTAGATTTCATATCCCCATCTTTTTCATCCAAGTAATACCAAGTTTCACGATATTTTACCCAACCTTTAGCCATTCTACCATCCGACTTAAAATAGTACCAACGATGATCGATATGCATCCAACCAGTAACCATGGCACCACGCTTATCTAAATAAAACCAATCCTTGCCATCATTGAACCATTTATTGATGAAACAGTAGCCTCTATTATCAAAGTAGAACCATTCTCCTTTGATATTTTTCCATTGAGATTTTGGATAAGAGCCATCTGCTTCTTCCCACCACCAACCAACTTCGTTTCGTTTCCAGTTTCCTTCAGTTAGACCAGATTCAATATCTTTCTTAAACTGTTCTCTACTAATGCCCCATTTTGCAAGGTATGGATAGGGATCTACATGATCACTTCCATTATTTGGTTGGTTGTAAGTACAAAATTGATGAGTTTTAATCCCAGCAAGACTACTAGAATCTAGAGTTTTAGGGATTCCAGCCTCGTCAGCTAACTCACGTAATAGCTTGACATAAAGTCGATAATCTCTCATGAATTCTTCTTTAGATTCATGACTTTTCTATTAGTTCAACTTGAGCGTAACCTTCAACATTCCATCCGCCACCAACATCATGCAAGCACTCTCGGTCTACTAACCAAGTTTGCTATGATACGACCATTCCCTACCACATGGGAGAAAAATCTGACTCAACTGGACGACGCAAATGGTAATCCGCTTCATTTTGTGCTGTTGAGTTAGGATTACCTGTAGAGTGAGCATGAACTTGTCGATAGGGTTGCTCACCGATTTGAGGAAGATTTGTTCGTAATCTACTTTTATCAACTTCCATGATTATCCTCCTTATCATCGTTAGACTTTCCTTCAGTTAGATGTTCAAAAGCTTTTAAAAATTGGTTTAAAAAGTAGAATATTCCTTTACTTTTTGATAGTTCTCAATTAGTGATTGGAAAGTAAAAACTAGGGTATCCGATATAAATCGAATACAGAAACATAAATCCAGTTTTTCAGGCAACAAAACAGACATCGGAATCAATAACAGTAACATAAAAATCCCTAAGACTTTTTCGAATTAATCCATTGATTCCAATTCTACTCTTATACTCAACATCAGGATTTACAATTGCAGCAATGTGCCTGATGCAAAGTCTACACTTTCCATGATGACAATTAACGCTAACGACTAAGCTTTCCATCTTCTGTTTCGATGAGCTTTCTTAAAAATTAAACATTCAATATCCATTTTTAATACTCCTATAGTTCTTTTATTTGACTCAATTTCAGCTAAAACAGCATCTTCTAATTCATATCGTTTATCTCGGAACAATTTTTCTTGGTTTCTCATTTCGAGACGATGCTCCGCATAGAGCTCTGAATGATAGAGAAACTCAGATACTATAGAAACATCATGTTCATCAACATCAACAGTATACTGCTTAACTACTTCATCACCAATCTTCAAATTTCCAACCAAACGTGTTGTTTTAGTAATTTCTAATGCCATTAACTTTCTCCTTTCTCTTTTTAGTTTTTACTTCCTCAAATAAGTCTTTTAGGTCTGAGTCGTATTCTAATACATCTTTTCATTAACTGCAATTCGTTTCGCAACAACCAAATAAAGAGCCCTATTTTGTGCTGCTTGACCTTCGGTTTGTAGCTAGTTTCTAGTCAACGACTCCATTGCTAATTGATGGATTAAATCTGTGTTCATCTTCTAACATCTCCAATCGTTTATTTAATTTTCGAATATCAAGTATTAACTCTTTGAATTCCTTTTTAAAGCGATATTCGTTAATCTTGTATTATCAAGATTCAGAAAACCACCATTTTTCATACACACAGTGACGAGTCAATTTTGTTGAACATCTTGAGCGGATGAGTCCAATTTTGGTATGAGCTTTTGAATACGATTCTCTATTTTTCTTCCAGTCATACTCTTTAAATTGAAATCTTTTGATAAAATCGAGTGCTTTTATAGTTAGATGCCTATATTCTCTTTTAAGTTTTTATCAGAAAAAAATGTTGGTTAACAATCTGCCATAAGCTATAAGCCTTTCCGTTATATGAGTAGTAAATATCATTTCCTGATCCACCAAAGTCTCAGAGATACATTATTAGAATTCCAATAACTAATAGTTCCTGTAGTTGAGCCATTAATGCTACTTTTTGCCGTACTTTTTAACCAGCCAATTCCTTTTGCCTTAATGTATCCTTCGACCGTCAATAGAAAATCATCACTATCACTTGCAGTGTTTCCAGTAGTAAAATCTGAATCCTTGTAAATAAATAAGCCGTAAGGAACATTGTCCCCTCGACCATAAGAACCTATAAATTGTACACTAAACCATCTTTTAGAATTAAACTGACGAGGAACATTAATCTGTAATCCACCGTTGATAGCGTCAAATGAACCATAAGCACCTAACTTAATTTTTTGTTTCTCCAGTTAATAATCCACCAGAAATTGTGGTTCCAGTTATTGTAGCCACCCCTGAATTCTATCACCACTTAGTAAGCCTGACTTTATTTTGATCTAGCATCAATCCTAACACTTTGTACACTATTGATAAAAGCATTCTTTGCAAACAGCTGTCGTAAATAAGCTTCATTTGCAACTCAACTTATTAAAAACGCTTGATCCACGACAATTTTATCTGCGGTTACTGAATTTGATGCTAATACTATAGTAGTTACAGACCCAGATTCAAAGTTTGATGTCTTTTAATTTATCAATCATTCCTGATTTAATGACTGCTCTATCAATTAAAGTATCTCCCAGTGATATGAGTTGCCTTACAATAATTCGATTGATTCCATTTGCACCTAAATTAATCCCTGAAATTAAAGATCCAGCATTAGTTAAATTTTGAATCGAATAGGAACCTTGATGTTGCTGAACAAGACTTTCTGTTGCAATTTGTTGAAAGGATGTACTATCTACAAAAGTTTTTAGGTGGCTGACTACCTCTGAACAATTGAAATTTTACCAACTGCAACAGTGCCGTTCTTTTTCTAGCTAAATATGAAGCTCCAAAATCATCTGTTTTTGTCACAGTTTTTATTTATCGTAAAAGTTCCTGTAAAAATTTGAGCTGCGCCTGTTCTAGTCTGGACTGATGGTGAAACCTCCTATTGAGTTACCTGATTTGATTTTCAAAAACCAACTTTTCCATCAGGTAGTACATCTATCCATAAATTGACTCTATAAGAAAGTTTTCCACCAGCAACAAATTTTGATTATGAAGAGGCATTTGGAAACCACGCCAACCATTTGTTGTCCTGCTACTTTGTGCAATCCTTAGCAACTTGTATTCATTAGTTCCAGTCATAACTAAATTCGAATTCGGTTCACGTTCTTTATATTTACTAAAATTGGTTGACTGTATACTAAGTTTTGGTTATCAATCAAATCACTGACTCTTGTAATCAGTCCTTCGGATGTTTGTACAACCTGACTAATTGTTTTGCCCTGTTCACTAATAGTTCTTGTATGACTACCTAGAGTATCTTTTACTTCGTTAAAAGCCGTTACAGTTGTTAAATCTTCGATAGGTTTAGTCCAATAATTTGGGAAGATATCTCCAGTAGTAATCATTAAAGCTCTCCAATGAAACTTACCTGAACTTGCTCCATCAATACGAAATTGTAATTCAAAGTTTTTAAAATTATTGAACATCTCATCTGTTACCATTCGAGAAATCTTAATAAGATGGTAGTTTGTACCAGTTTTTAATGTAGTAGACCAAGAGGTATGAAAGGGATTAGAATGAACACTCCATACAGCACTATTATCTCATTTTTTATAGCCTGGACCTTGTAAGATAATTCTAGAGTAACAGTTGAATCTAATACAACATTATCGACAGAAATATAAACAAATAGATTGATTTTTGTCCCTGAATAAATGCCAGTCGAATCACTCATAAGGAATTTTTTTCCTAATGTTTGAATCCAATTGAGTTTCGAGTTTATTTCTTTGTATGAAGTCCAACTATCACTGGAACCAGATGCTAAGTTTCGATGAGAAACATTAGTTGGTATTAAAAGCTTTAGTTTCACTAATAGTCCGAGTGAAACTGTTAGATGTTTCTTCAACTAAGTTTTTGCACGCTAGAGTTCGTTACATAACCTCTATCTAAAAATATTTTTATCAACATCTGATTTAGTTTGAAATCCTTTTAAATTGATTACAGTTTTCACCTGACTACTAGTCAATCGTTTGGCTATTTCACCTGCTTGAATTTTAATTGTTGTTTCAGTACTAGCAAGTCGATTTGTCGTTTGATTAAAAATCTGATTTGTGATACTTTTAGTCTTTATAGCATCTGCAGCAACTTGTAAATCAGCTTTAGTTTTAGATATTGCTAATGCGTTCTCTGATATTCTTTTGGAGTGCTTCACTAGCTGTTTGTTTAATATTTTCTACATAGGTCTTTTTCAGCTTTTTAGATTTATTTTTATCCTTGGCTTGTGATATTTCCGTTCGTTGTTGCTTTCACGGTATTTTTGATAGCATCAAAGTCTGTCTTTGAAACTTTGTTAGTACAACACCTGTAAAGCTTATCAATTGAAGATTCTACTGTCGTACTTTGATTCAATAAGCTATTCTTGCTGAGTTCAACTAAAACGGTTTGCTTCAGCAACTAGCTTCTTTTTATAATTTAAGGTATCTGTTAGTACTGTATTAGTAGTTTTCTTTTAACTTCTTTACTGACCTCTAAGGCATGATTAGCTAAATCTCTACTACTATTTGCTTTAACCAACACATCGTTGTATCTATTTTCATTAAGTGATTCATTAGATTGAACTTTAGAATCAACATCAGCAATCTTGCCTTCAATCTCTTGACGAATACCATCTGCGTCAACTTCTGCACTAGCTTTGACTTTTTCAATATCATCAAGGATTGATTCTTTTTGTTTAGTGAATTCGGCATCAAAGGCTGTGTTCGCATTTCTCAAAGCTTTTTCAATTGCGACTTCTTGTAATGTGAAACTAGAGTCTAAAATTGCATTTGCGACAGTGGAAATTCCACTATCTCGAAGTTGAACTACCTACCATTGGTTTATCATCAAAAGTAATCGAGATATATTCTTGTGTCAGTGCGTCAAATTCATAAGCGACTGCCTTTTTTGGAATATCAATCTCATGTTTCAAACTCTTGATATATACAGTATCCCCTAAATGTACAACCTGACCATCTAGTTCATAGGCTTCAATCGTAATAGCATCCGATAACTTATCAATTCCTTCATTCTTAAACTTAGCCTCAGCCCACTTCCTTAACTCCTCAATGCTTTTTAAGAGTATTATTTTCGTACTCTTTTTCATTGATATATGGATAGAAAGTGATTAGAGGACTATCGACAGTAATTTTAATTGTCTGGTCTTTATCTTTACCATCTGGTTTAAATGTTGATTTTGCATGAATACGAGTAATGATTGATTGAGTTGATTTTGTTCTCTTGTAAGACTTTAGATTCTTATGTGTTGTTATGACAACACCCCTATTTTTCACCTCTATTCTTCTTGATTGTCAGAGCCATTGTCACGAATCAACTCCCTTCCCAAGTTCCTATAATAGAATGAGCACCATCCATTAAGACAGCATAAAGTGTTTTTACCTCATCTGTATTGAAAGTACGGCGATCTGTAACATCACTGGTAAATGAAAAATCACCAAGATTAGTCTTAGTATTTTTGTACCATTTGGGATAAATACTATACTACAAGTAAGATTAGCAACACTAATTGGTTCGATAGACCGTTGCATAATATCATCTGAAATATGGTAGGCGGTTATATCCAAACTATCATCGTTTTCAATTGGTTTTTTAATACGAAATAGCTGGAATCCTAAGACAGGTACAGGAGCCTTGATAAGCATATCCTCTTTATTTGTTTATCAGATACCAGAATCGGTAATTGGATAGCGAATAGATAAGGTGAAATCACCGTTCAGGGTTTCTTTACAATAGCAGAGTAGTTTCATGAAGAGGTAATCCATTCCACTTTGCAGTTCTAATATCTTTGTTCAACAAAAATAGCATTTAAGCCCACCCCCAATTTGTTTCAAAGCTTAAAGTAAGTAATACTCTACCAAGAGCAACGCCTACTTCTTTTTGAAGCGCTTGATCAATAGTGATAAAATCACCAGACCATTTGATGTACTTTTTGCTAACTGTTAGAAAAACTTGGACTATTTGGCTCGTTTACCATCACAAGAGGTTCTGTAAGTTTTTCAATTTTAATAACCTGATCTCCAATCGTAACTGAGTCTCAGCTGCTGAATTCCCTATTATCGTTATTTTTGGGGAACGCTAGAGACGTCCCTTTGAACTCTAAGTACACTGTTTGATGTCAAAGTTTGTCTATCCATTGATTTAAAAAACTTTGTAGGATGACAAATAAAGGTGAGCTTTCATCGCATACACACCATCTCTCTCTTGTTTTACCCTCAGCACATTTTACTCGGTAACACCAAAGACGTGTGGTTTTCATCCGTTCACTCAAGCCAAAACTGCTCCTTTGATAACAGACCCATAAAATTGATGAAGTTGTTCTTCTGAGGGCTTAACAATGTATATCGTATATGATTTTTCAAACAAATCTGGTGCTGATTTGTTTGCAGAGCGCCACTCATTCCTTTATGTTCTAATAAACTCGTCTTACTCTCCGCTAAGATAACAGAAGGCGATTCTGTGGACAATCACCCTTAAAAGGAAAACTAGAGTTCCAATTCGTCTCATGACTAACTCGTTTCTTTTTAATCATATAGTGTCTTCCAATTGTTTTTGATGACTGCTAATTCTTCTGCGATTCGACTTGCTACTTCATTTGCTATTTTTTTCAATATCTGCCTGTTCTCGGATAATATTCCCAGTAATCGAAATGTTGATGTCTGGCATTCTAAATCCATCGTTCTTGCAATACCTCTTCCGATTGCCCCAAGAGTAGATTCATTTAAAGGGAGTACTGCTCTTGTTTCCTGCTTCTCCTCCTACCATTAGGGAATTCTCTATTGTTCTGAAGGCAGTTGGTTTTGTTAAAATTCCCCTTTTGCATACCACTCAATTCCGATTCTAGGAATTTGTCCCTTTAACCAATCCATAGGGTTTGCAGATCCTGACACACTAAAATGAGGTAAAGGAATGTGTACTACTGAAATCTGGAAATTAAAGAGATTTTTGATAGCAGTTATAGCAGTTGAAACTGCATTTTTGGCAGTGTTAATTGCGATTTGAAATCGTATTTTTACTCCATTCCAAACATTGGACACTGTACTTGAGATTCCATTTAAAAATACCTGAAATAGTTGAACTGATACTATTCCAAATTGTACTGACAACATTACTAATAGCTGATAAGAGATTACTAATTGTGTTCTTAATCCCATTCCAGGTATTTGATATAAGTTGACTAATAGCACTTAGAACTAAGCTTTACAATTGACTTGATGGATTCCACATCTATTGAAAAACTGCCTTTATTGTTTCCATGCACCAGACCAATCTCCAATAATTCTGTATTGCTTTAATAATGCCTAAAGACAAGATTGATTGCCGTTTCAACTACTTGTTTGATGATTTCAAGCTGTGCTGATAATCAGTTTTATTTTTCCCATGCTGCCTGAATATAGGGTTCTAGAATAGACATAACGGTAGTTATAACTGTTGAGATTGCATTCCAAACTGTGGTTGCGGCTTCAAGAATTAACTCTTGATTCTCAGTCCACCACGAAGTCAGTGTCCCCCAGATGCTTAAAATAAAGTCTGATATTTCTTGAATGATAGTAGATATAAAGAATATATAGTATCTCCTAAATATCCATTACTGCTGTTCTAAAACCCCTCGTTATGTTCCCAAAGTTCTTTTATTCCAACCATTAACAAAAGCAAGAACAGCTATAATTCCTAAGACTATAGCTATAATAGGCGCTACACTTGCTATTAAGCCACCAATTGTGACACCCATTGCTAAGGCAGCTGCCTGAAGTGCTAAAAATATAGGGAGTAATAATCCTAATCCAGTAATCAGGCTACCTACAATAATGATAAATTGTTTTACTGGCGTTGATAAACCAGAGAACCACTCTGCAACTGAACGTAACAAATCAGCTAAAATCTCTAGTATCGGTGCAAAAGTGACAGCAATAGCATCCCCAACTTCAGCTAATGCTAACTTAGCTTCATTTTGAGCAGTTGTAAATTTATCAATTGGATCTAGTGTCGCTTCATAAGTTGAGCCGACTGTTCCTGATGCTTTCTTTGCTGTTTCAGCTAAGTCATCAAAAGATAAAGCACCACGATTAATGGCATCCACCATTCGTGGAGCACCCTTCGTTCCAAATATATCTGAAGCGAGAGTTAACTTTTCAGTTTCACTAGTTGAATTTCTAATTTTTTCGATGGTTTCAGATAAACCTTGCTGCAAAGTCTTTCCTGATGCCGCATACTTCACAGATGCTTTTGATAAGGATGATAAAGAGGCTGATGAATCCACACCAGCCTTTTTCAAATTTCCCCATTAAAGCCACACCTCATCAAATGAAAGCCCTAATGCCTTAATTTGTGGTGCTCCAGAAACAACCTTATCCATCAGATCTTGAACACCTACACCAGTAGCTTGACTGGTAAAGGTGACAGTATCAAGAACACTAGACAAATCCGTTGCCTGTAAGCCGTATGCTTCTATAGCTTTCTTAGCTGAAATAGCTGATGAGGTAACATCACTCCCATTTATGGATGCGAATTGGATGAGATAACTTGAAGCTGATTTTAAACTATCACCGGTTAAACCAAATTGTGTGTTCAACCTCCGACTGCACTACCAGCAGTATTAAAGTCTGTTGAATTTCAGTAGCGAGGTTCTTTGCGATAGTTGTCATTTCTTCTAAAGCTTTGGCCAGAAGCACCAGTTTTGGTGACAATGATATCCATCCCTTCATCAACTTCGTTAAAAGCTTCAAGCGACTGTTTCCCAAAATCAATCAATTTTTGTGATAGTTCTGCTAAACGATCACTGAATTCCATTAGGATATCTGCCTTTAAGAGATGATTGATTTCGATAGATTATCCTTCGCACTTTGTTGAACTAGTGCTCATCTCTTCCATCTCATTTTGAAGATGATTATATGACTGTTTTGGTATCATTTAGAGTCTGTTCCAGTTTATTGGCTTCAATCGAATTTTCGCCATACTGAGATTTTTGTTAGTTCTAGCTGTTTCTCTAAATTCTGAATCTGTTTTTTTCTAGTAAGGAGGAACTTTCATTTACTCTGAGCTAAAGCTAGCTTTTTCAGATTCACTAGCATTTGAAGAAAGTTCACTTTCTGCAATTTAAATTGATCTCGTTAATTTTTTCACTCTCAGAAGCTAGACGAGCTTGTTCTTGTTTCCAAACTCATCCCATTGACTCTTTAGTACTACCTATTCGATTACCATTTTCCGATAAGGCTTGATTGACACCTCTAGTTTGCTTTTCGTAACTTTTCAGTACTGTTTGAGTAGTTTCTACTTCCCTTTGAAAGGCTCTGATATTGTTCCGTCCTCAATATTACCTGACTTAAATTGAGCTTCCAACTTGAGCTTGTGCCTGTCTTAAGGTAGCTAACTTTTCTTTAGTAGTTTCAACTTGTTTAGCAAGCACTTCTTGTTTTTGAGTAAGGAGTGTGACATTTCCTGTATCAAACTTAAGAGCCTTATCAATTTGTTTCAATTCTTTAGTTGATTCAGCTGCTTGTTTATTTTACCCCTTTTAAAGGCATTTTGCAAAGGTTGTGTGTCACCACCAATTTCTATTGTGATACCTTTTATATTTCCAGCCATGTTCACATCTCCTTTCTATTAAAAATTATCAAAATCACTTTGATTCGCTTTTCTTGTGTTGCTTGTTTCATTTGTCCGCAAGTTTACATAATCAGTTTGATAATCAAGAGCCATCCCATTGAAATATGTTTTTAAGTCGTTCATGGATAAGCCAGTTTCCTTTCACAACAAAATAGATAGCTTTCACCGTAAAAGATTTCTTCACTTGCTGTTTCTGTTTGATCTGCTTTTTCTTGTATTCATTCCTTGGTTAAGCATGTCTATTAAGATAGTTGCTACTTCTTGAACTGGAAACCCTCCATCTCCATAAAGAATTCTTTTGAATGGTTTAATTCTTGGATTAGCAGATTTCTGCAAAACCCAAAAATTCTGTGAAAAAGTCATATCAAAATTGGTCAGGATAGATAGATCAATGTCACCAGTTTCGAGTTTTTCTTCCTCATTTAGGTGTTCAATCTATCGAGAATTGACTGCGTACTCACCATTGAAAACAAGTCTTGAAAATAATCTTTACCAAACTGTTCTTTATAAGCAATCGGTGTATAGGCATTAGTAGCTAATTCATAGGTCTTTCCTGAAATTGTAATACTATCTCTCATCTGTAACTCCTTTATTCACGAGGTTCAAAGAGACTTCTTGAACCAATTCTGACGAATCTCATCACTTGTTTCTTCTGTCGTTTTGTGACGAACCACCTTATCAAGTGGACGGGGACTTGCCGTAAAGTTTAGCTCAACCTCATTAATATCTGAACCAGATTTTTGTTTTTGATCCCATTGATGGACGTGATGCGTAACAGTAATACAAAAACATGAAGCGTTTCTTTTTATCTCCCTCAAAACGAAACATTAGAGCGAAATTCTTCTTTTTCAGCATTTGCGATTTCAGAAATTGTTTTCGTGGTTGGATCCAATTTTTCTCCCCAACACACGAGTTAAAAATTCTTGAGTTAATAAGGCGAGCTTCAATGTTCCCTCATAACCATCATTTGATTCTGAAGTATAAAAGTTGATATTATCTGCCTTATATGAACCTTTTGTCACCAGTCGGTTCAAGGTTAGTTCTGTGCACCTCGTAATCGTTCAACTGTCCCATAAGTCAATGCGCCATTTGAAGCTTCAGTTGTAACTCTCTGCCCCAATGAACATCTTGTAATCCAAAGGTAACTTTATCAGTCATAACTATCCTCCGTTTAATGAAATGTAATATGTAATTTGATAGAGTTTTTCAGATGAGATATAAGTCTCTACTTTGTCATTGAATGACTATCAAATAAGTCATCCATCTTAGTTTCGATTTCTAAGTCCTTCTTTAAGGTATAGAGTTCCGCTTGAAGATTAAGAGTCTTATGATAGCTCCAATTATCAGCCCCAGCATTTTCTGAGCCCTTAACAAGATATACAACAAATGGTGGTGCTGGACTTCTTCCTTCTTCAAAATGATGATAAGCTACTGGCAACTTTTGATTTTTATTAAAATGTTATAGAACTCTTTTAATGTCATAAACTCCTCACAATCTTTGTCTCAGCTTATCTTCAAGTGACTTAACGGCACTTTTTTCAACGATTTCAATATGTTTTTGCCCTTCTACTCGACCGCCATTTTGTTTAGCGTGCCCATTTTCTAGGAGATGAGTTAAGCCTGGTGTTCGGTTATGAATGGTTTTTGTTAAGCCTGTAGGACTGTCACTTGTTGACTTACTTTTCCAACCTCGTGCATACTTACCAGTTTTTCGTGGAGAAGAGATTTTTAAAGTATCTACAGCACTGTCTGTTACTTCTTCTACTACCTCTCGCATTGCAGATGTCGTCTCTTTAATGTAAACACCCAACTCTTGATCAATTACTTTTTCCAACTCATCCATTCCTATCCTGTTCATAGTCATTCTCCTTAGTTGCTACAATATAAATCAATTGCCTAGGAACGCTATCACCATCAATTGAATCTATCGTAAAGTAGGCGTCTCTGTATCTTATCCGAGCTTTTAATGAACTTAGATTTAGTACCGCTTTGTCGTACCTTAGTGTAAATTGGATTTTATTATAAAGGAGTTTAGACACACTCCCCTCATTTTCTGTTAAGGTCAATGGCCGACTAGAACACCATCTTTTGGAAAATGGTGTTCCAAACTGAAGATTCATTTCCAATTTCATCAACCACAATTTTACGCACTTCAAATGTAAGACGATCACGTAATGGAGCAATTTTCATCAAAAGATATCCTTCCTATCAGCTAATAGTAGGTGATATAACATTTGTTTTAACTCTTTATAATTAGCAGTTTCACGGTGTTCATAAAGATAGGCAACCCCATACAGGATTGCCATTCTTAGAACCTCACTGTAAGTATTCTGTCTTAATGTTTCTTCACAGAGCTTTTTACTCGTATCAATCAATTGCGTAATCAAGTCATCTTCATCTGTGTTTTCTACCTTAAGGTAAAGTTTTGCTTCTTCTAGACTTATCATGATTATTTTGCTTTCACAGTTAAAATTTTTACTGCTTCTGGTAATACTAATTTCCCATCAACACGTTGAGATGCAAGAAAACCAATTTGACCATTATTAGCATAAAGTTCATTTAGACGTTTAAAAAGTACGTCCTTGGCGGTCTGCAATCCAGTAATGAGAAATCACCAAATGCACTAGCTTTTATTCCCCTGTTCAGGTAGGGGTGCAAAGGTAGATGTATAGTATGGACGGTTAAGAATTAAATCTGGTTGTCCAGCTTGGTAGACGGTTGCCAAATATAATTTCCGTTATTGTCTTTCAGTTTACGGATTGCTTTGACAGTTGTATCATGAAGAATCCATACTGCATTTTTACGATACGAGTCAGGGAAGAGAATGATACAATTCAATCATGTCATCAAACGTAATGTCTTTTAGTCGTCGTTGTAGGACCAGTAACATTTGCTTGCGTAAAGATTCCTGTTGGTTTCTTTTGAGCCATCTCCAATAAGGAATGATTTTCTTCTTCTGTACCAATACGTCGTGCAAACTCACTAGTCATATAGGATTCTAAATCAAATACTGAGTCATTTAACATTCTTCTGAGATTCGAATAGCTGTTCCAATCTTATGCGAATCAAGTGTTACTTGACCAAATGTCTCATCAGTTTCAGGATAAAGTCCATTTTCATCCATCCACGACGCAGTTCCAGTGCCCCTGTAACAACTGGAATCTTCCGCTCTCCACTTGATGTTTTAATGACAGTTGCTAGACTTCGGAAGAAATTCTCTTCTTGAAGACCTTGAACTAGTTTTTTTCTCATACTCATCAGGTACTAAATCTACCACCTCTGTATCTTCTCCAACACGAAGAACATCCTTAACATCAAAGAAGTTACGCTTACGGACATTCGTCCAAAAGGTTTTGGAATAGGCATCAGACTTAGTTCCCTTCTTCTCATCTTCTACCTCACTATCTTTTAAGACAGTGGTAGGCTGTCTTGTCAAAGCCTGAGAAGTTGGTTGAGCAAGTTCTAGATCAATCTTTTCTTGTCGTTCTAAGCGAGCAATTTCTTGATTATAGCGATTGATTTTACTTTCCATTTCATCATAGCGTTGGAGAATCTTCTTCTGAGACTAAAACCATCTTCAGTTCGCACTGAGTCTAGGAAAGTTTTTGCTTGTTCCCAAGCTTGATTTCGTTTTTCTTTTAATTCAAGTAATTTAGACATAGGTTAGTTTTCCTTTCATTATTTCAATAAATCTAATCGTTTTCTTAACTGATTGAGAGGAGTCGTTGATAAAGGTTTGTAGCTATCTATTTTGGCTTGAAGTTTAACAACAAGGTTATGATCCGCAGTGGCTCTACTAAATGAATAACTGCTTAGTTCTAGTTCTTCTTTAGGTTCATCTTTACTGAATAAAATCTTGTCCGCAAAGCCAAGTTCAACTGCTTTTCTCGCATTAAACCATGATTCAGAATCCATTAAATGTGAGATTTTTGTCCTAGATAATCCTGTTCTTAACTCATAGGCATTCATAATAGACTCTTTGATTTCCCCCAGCATTTCAATGACCTTTTCCATATCCTTTGCTTCACCTTGTGCAATTGTCCATGGATTGTGAATCATCATCATTGCAACAGGACTCATGGATACTGTTGTTCCAGCCATGGCAATGACACTGGCAGCACTAGCGGCAAGACCATCAATTATGACATGCACATTTCCCTTGTAATCCATCAGCATGTTATAGATTTGTGCTGCAGCAAAAACATCACCCCTGGACTATTAATCCAGAGGGTGATATCACCTTTCCTGCATTTAAATCATTTTTAAAGAGTTGTGGAGTAACTTCATCTCCAAACCATGTTTCATCAGCAATCTGTCCTTCAATACGAAGAGTGCGAATATTCCCTTCGTCTGAAAAACTCCAAAATTTACGCATCTTCTTCCTCCTTTGGTTTTTCTTGAGGTTGTTCAATTACCTGTTTTGTCATAAAACCACCAGCATCTTTTTAATTTAGTCATATTTCCGTTAATCAAATAAAGGTTTCCTCCTTCTTCATCTGTTAAAAGATTTAAATCTTCAAGTTCTCGAATATCATTTGTAGATAGCCAGCCATTCTGTCTTGCAATAGCATACCCACTCATACGACTTTGATAATCTCCACGCAATAAACCATCTACGTTGAACTTAACAAAGTACTTCTTCTTTTCTTCAGGTAAAAAAAGAGACCTCTTGAAGGCCTGTTCTAAACGAACTACCCAAGGGTCTAATGTGTATTTGACAAATTCTAGTGATTGTTGCTCGATATTTGAAAATGAAGATTTTTCTAAATCACCAATCATATGTGGTGGTATCCTATACAAACGTGCAATCTCATTGATTTGAAACTTCCGAGTCTGTAAGAATTGCGCTTCTTCTGGCGGAATGCCTATTTGAGTGTACTTCATCCCTTCTTCTAGAACTGCAACTTTATGTGCATTTGTGACACCGTTATAAACCGCATTCCAAGAATCACGTACTCTTTTTGGATCCTTCAAAATCCCTGGATGTTCCAATACACCACCAGGATTTGCACCATTTTTAAAGAATGATGCTCCGTAATTCTCTGTAGCCAAGGTCATTCCAATTGCGTTCTTTGCTAAAGCGATGGGAGAATAGCCAATCAATCCATCAAAACCAAGTCCGGGAATGTGAAGGACATCTTCTGTTTTAAAATAACACTGCCTTTTATCCTTGAAATTTGGATTTTTCTTCGGTCTGACGTTGATATTTGTAGTAAAGTTTCCCATTTTCATCACGGTGTACTGACATTTTTATCTGGTAATAAGGGATACAAACTGATAACCTGGACCGCTCTTATCCCTTATGATTTGAATATATGCATTTCCCCATATCAAAAGATGAGTCATCAAAGTTTCTCGAAAGACAAAAGAAGACATCTCTGGATTTGGTTCATCATGAAGTAAGAAATATAGAGGATGTTCAAATTTTTTCTCTCTCCCATTAGACGTTCTTTCGTATATGTGAATGGGTAGAGAAGCTGACAGCTTCAGCTAATATTCTCACACAAGCATAAAACAGTTGTAGTCTGCATTGCTTTAAATTCATCTACATTTTTCGCCACTAGAAGTTCGTCCAAACAGATATGAAAAAGTCCTGTCCCTCATAGCTATTATGCGGTTTATCTCGTGATCTTTTTCTTCCAATAAAATCTAAAAATCCCATCTAATCCTCCATTTTTGAGTACAATAAAAGCACCTCATTTGTGAGATGCTCTACGAATTATAATTGAATTTACTTATTGAATAACTTAGTCCCAATTCTGGCTTGGAATTTAAAATTCTTGAGACATAAACCTCATATTTATCGATATAATAAAAAGCTAAGTAATTTTTCAATTGGCATATATCGGTAACGTTTACCGTCATCTGTTAATTCACCATAACCTCGACTCGACACCAAAGGGCATGCTTCTGGAAAGGTTTCTAAAGTTTCTAGTGCCGTTAAATAAGGTCTAGTTTACTATCGGCAGATTGTTGGCTGTAAAATTCAGTACAATATAATCATGTATTTCTCTAAGTCTTTCTTAGCTTGATCCGTAAGAGAAACATGGTAACGCTTATGATTAACCAAGTCCAAATTCCTTTTCTTACATCTGCTAAAGAGGTTAGTTTTACCTTGCTCAATTTCTGATGACCCAACAAGATCTCTTTTTTTAAGTCTTCAAAAGCAACCTGATATTGGGTCTCTTGTGAATCACTAAATACGAACTCTTTAGGGTCAACCGCACCTGTCGCAATTTTACGAAGTGCAGCATTAAAAATATCTGACAGGGTTAACTTTTTCGTCAGCTAAGATTTCTTTTCGTTTGTTGGTAAAAAGTCGAATCTGCTCTAAAAATTAACAGGTTGAGTACTTGCACATGATTAACACCTCTTTGTAAAGATAATTTGTAAATACATTATATCATCTTTTAGATTTGAAATTCAACTAAAAGCTCAATATTCCTCGCTCATCATAGATACTACTATCATTGTTTTGGTGTCGAATACATCTATCAATCCCCATTATAAGAGCAACAATTCCATCAATTTTTTCAACTGATTTCTCCTTATCTGGCTTGATATTTCCTGCTGGGTCTTGTCTCATGACTACGTTTTGCGACATCCATTTTAGAACTGGTTGTCCTCCATGTTGGATACGACCTTCCATCATTAGTTTGAATAATTCCTTTGACGGTGGACTCATATCCTTGTACCCCTGACCAAAAGGAATCATCGTCAGTCCCATATCTTCTAAATTCTGCACCATTTGTGTGGCATTCCATCTATCATAGGCGATTTCTTTTATATTGTATAGCGTTGATAATTCCTCAATGAACTTCTCTATAAAGCCATAATGAACAACATTACCCTCTGTCGTCTTTAGATAACCTTGCCGTTCCCATACATCATACAAAACATGATCCCTACGACAACGAAGTTCAAGAGTATCTTTTGGTAACCAGAAATAGGGTAGAATGATGTAATTTTCTAGTTCATTCCTAGGTGGAAAAACTAAAACAAAGGCTGTGATATCGGATGTACTTGACAAGTCTAGTCCTGCATAACACTCACGACCTTTCAAACTTTCAAAATTGATTGGGGCATCCCCTTTGTTGTATACATGTTCTGGAATCCAAGCAACTGTAGAATTTGTCCATATATTTAGCCGTAGTTGCTTGAATACATTTTCTTCAGCAGGATTATCAAGTGCTTGTTTATATGCTTCTCTGACACGGTCTAAGCCAATGGTATGACCTAATGACGGATTAGCTTTTAACCAGTTACTTTCATCATTCCAGTCCTCTTCATCAGATAAACCATAAACGACAGGATAAAAGATATATCTTTCTTTTCTACCCTTTAAAATATCAAGTGCTTTTGTGTGTAACTCGTAACAAATTGAATTCTTATCTGTTCCTGCAGTAGTAATGATGAAAAATAAGGGTTGTTCTCGTGCATCTCCTGAACCTTTAGTTAAGACATCATAGAGGTGGCGATTGGGTTGTGCATGAATTTCGTCAAACACGAGTCCTGAAACATTGAGACCATGTTTTGTACCAGTCTCAGCGGATAAAACTTGATAGAAACCTGCATTAGAGTAGTTAACAATTCGTTTCGTAGCTCCCATTATTTTTGAACGTTTTTCTAAAGGTCGACTCATTAGTACCATTTGTTTTGCTACATCGAATACAATAGAGGCTTGATTTCGGTCGCATGCAGCACCATAAACTTCTGCACTAGCTTCATTATCTGCATAAAGGAGATAAAGAGCGATTGCTGCTGCTAGTTCACTCTTCCCATTCTTTTTTGGAATTTCAATATAGGCAGTTAGAAATTGACGATTCCCATCTTCTTTAACAATCCCAAATAAATCTCGTACTATCTGTTCCTGCCAAGGTAAAAGTATAAACTTCTGACCTGCCCATTTTTCCTTTAGTATGACTAAAGGTTTTGAATAAAAAGTCACTGCTCTATCAGCCTTACTTTTTATCATAATGTGATGAAGCTAGCATAAAAGGAGTTGGTCTCATAATGAAAAAGTCATAGTAAACCTCCCAACAAATCTTCCATTTCGTCACCGTTACCAACCTCTGAATCCATAGTAGCTAAACGATTCCTAGCGGATGGGGTTAGACCAAATTGTTCACAAAACTTCAGCATGATTTTTAAATTAGTTTGACTAATTGAAACTTGTGGAACTTGCTGTAAATACCCATTTGGTGTCTTTAAGATAGAACCGTGTTTTGTTAAAAACTCCTCTGCTTCTTTCCAACGTGCGTAAGCTTGACAATAACCTGCAAATGCAGTCATGTCCATTTCCGTCAGTAATCCCATTTGTTCCAATATTTTTCCCATCCGCTTCCATTCCTCTTAGCATCTTCTTCAAGCCACTGGGGGCAACGTGGAGCCTTCTTTTGAGGTTTTACTTCATTCGTTGGGAGAGTACTGTTTACCAGGATTACCTTCTAGAACTTTTTAAATTTGTAGGTTTCGGTTTACGTCCTCTAATTGCCACTAATTCACCTCCTAAAAATAAAAAGAACTCACATCGAGTTCCAAATTATAATTTGTTGTATGTATCCACTATTTCTTGATAGATAATTTTATCAAAATCATCCATTCGGTCAGTGATTTTTACCATATTCATAATGAAAAACTATTTCTTTATTTCGTTTAATTTTTAGGATTGCTATCCAAGCTCCATCAATATGTCGATCATAAGTACTGTATTCCCTAAGAAACTCAATATGATAGTGCCGACCATTGAATTCTCTAGTTATCATTTCCCACATAACTATCCCAATTTCATTATTTTATCAATTCCGTAAAGTACATTTAAACTTTGTCCATTATCCCAACTTACTAAAATTGAACCAATATCATCAACACCAATTACCGTACCGAGAGTACCTATAGGTGGTGCAAATGGATCCTCCATTTCGAGTAATTTGACTCGAGTTCCATTGGGATACAATGATTTCAAAGTCTTGACTTTTAAGTCATCCATAATACAACCTCTTCTCTTTTGTTTAGTACATATTAACTCTAAAGTTCATTTTTATCCAGTTATTTCTGATGATATCTTTGAAGATAATATGGCACAACCAATAGCATACACAACAGGTATTGTGACTCCGTTTCCTGCTTGTTTATAAAGTTGTGCATCTGAATTTACAGCTTTTGCCTTTTCAAATAAGTCATCACTGAAACCTTGAAGTCTAAAACACTCTTTTGGAGTAAGTTTTCTAATTTTGACAACACGACCATTCCAAACTACTGCGCCCATCTGGCAGCTACATGAAAGGTTGTGAGCTATTCCTCTCCCTACTCTTGCCCTTCTCGTTAATGAACTTGGATAAGAAAGATCAACCGAGTCACCAACCTCCGCCAATTGATAACCTTGCTTTGTTCCGTTCCTAACCTTGATACCTTGTGTCAAAATTGGTTGGACCTCAAGCACTCCAGAGTTCATTGCTGTTCGCTTTGTCGCACCAGCAGTATAACGAGCAGTTATACATCTTGCTTCTTCAGTTAACTTTGGTTCAGTTAGTGATTGGTCAATCAGATAAAGACCTGTCTTAGCCCCTAGTCCCCCACCCGCACCAACAAGGGTTGTGGCAATTCCACTAGGGTCGTAGACACGATAGCTTTGCATACCACCTACAAGTTGCTTAAGATGGCTACCGCTTTCTCCGCTGATAGGTAGTACTTTTCGTCGACCTCTACTTCTAAGATGTCCGAGAGTGTAGATGCGTTCTCGATTTTGGGGAACTCCGTAGTCTTTTGAATTGAACACTTGCCACTCAAGGTCGTACCCTGCTTCATCCAGGATAGAGAGATAGTCGAGATAATCTCGTCCCCCGCCACTTGATAAAAGTCCCTTAACATTTTCAAGGAGTATCCACTCGGGTTTATCTTCTTCCTCTTGGCTTTGGATGATGTCAACAAATGTAAAAAAGAGTCCACTTCGCTCACCGTATAAGTACTGCTCGCTTTCCTGCGATAGACACATTTTGACAAGGGCTTCCCGCACACCAGAGATCTGCTTTTGGAAGTTGTGTTGGGTCAATGCTTGTGATGTCGTCATGAAACCATTCTCCTTTCGTGTCGTACATTGCTTCATAAGATTTTCTTGCAAATTTATCTTTTTCACAGTAACCGATACATTTGAAACCAGCTAATTCCAAACCACGACGAAAACCACCCACTCCTGCAAAGAAATCAAGAAAAGTTAAGGTCATACCGTCTCCTCCATCATTGAATAGGCTTCATCAAAGGTCAAAGTCTGGCCATCACGCAATACCGTCACGTTGTCATTTCCTGTTGACTCTATATAACGTTTGACAATGACATCCACAAACTTCTCATCCAACTCAATGCCGTAACAAACCCTTCCAGTTTGGTCTGCGGCCATTAGGGTCGAACCAGAACCAAGGAATGGATCTAGGACAAGCGTTCCTCGCATCGATGAATTTTGAATAGGATAGGCCATCAGAGGAATTGGTTTCATCGTTGGGTGGTCTTTACTGGATTTAGGGCGGTCATATTCCCAAATGGTCGTCTGTTTACGGTCACTAAACCATTGATGTTTTCCCTTTTGTTTCCAGCCAAAGAGACATGGTTCATGTTGCCACTGGTAGGGACTACGTCCAAGCACTAATGAGGTCTTCTTCCAAATGCAACATCCACTGAGATAAAAACCAGCATCCTTAAATGCCTTACGGAAGTTCAATCCTTCTGTATCCGCATGGAATACATAGATAGAGGCATCAGATTCTATATGTTTTTCTACCTGAGTGAACATATCAAAAAGAAACTGGTAAAATTCACTATCTGGCATATTATCATTGAGAATCTTTCCTGCTGTTTCTTCTACATCAACATTATAGGGAGGGTCTGTCACAACCAAATTTGCCTTTTTATCACCTAACAGTTGCTCATATGTTTCGACTTTCGTAGAGTCTCCACAAATCACTCGATGCTTACCAAGTTGCCAAATGTCCCCTCGTTTTGAAAAGGTGGGTTTCTTCAATTCCTCTTCAACATCAAAGTCATCATCTGATAGGTCTTTATCATGGACATTTGAAAGGATGTCGTCAATTTCTGGTGGTTCAAAACCTGTCAGGTCGAGATTGAAATCCGACTCCTGTAAATCTAAAAGCAAATCCGCCAAAAGCTGGTCATCCCATTGACCGGTGATTTTGTTAAGGGCAATGTTCAGTGCCTTTTCATCTTCCTTGGGTAAATCGACAATGACACATTTGGCGGTTTCATAGTCTAAGTCCTTCAATACAGTTAATCGTTGATGACCACCAATTACCGTCAAGTCTTTATTGACAATGATGGGGTCAACGTAACCAAACTTGAGTAGGCTTTGCTTAATCTTTTCATACTCCTTGTCACCCTTTTCGAGTTTTTTCGAGGATTGTAAGAGGCTGGGTGTAATTCAGTCAATCGAATTTCTCTAATTTCCATTGTTGGTTGACTTGTCATTGGTTTTCTCCTTTATAAAAGCGTGATTGAATGTAACACGAATGGCTACAAAATTTTCTATTTGGATTGGCATAAGATAAAAATGACCTGCCACATTGTTGACAAGTCAAATCTTCATATGCAGTTTTTGATTTGTCGTGTTCGTCAGAATGAGTGGACCACCAAACTTTTACGACATTTATCCGAACAGAACTTCTTTGGTCTACCTATTTTGTGAGTTTTAAGTGTTTGATAACACTGAGGGCAACGTATTCCGTCATTCTGGTCGGCTTTTGCCATTTGCTTTGTCGCTGCTCCATGACCAAGCAATGCTGGATTTCGTTTACAGTATTTCTTAACTGAATCTCTAGATAGACCTGTAGCCCCTGCCGATTAAGCCATAGCCAAGACCTTCTGCTCGCATTTTTCCAGATTTGTTTTGCGTTGACTTTCGTCCATTTGTTTTCCTTTCCATCAAAAAGGACTAAAAACAACTATTTTCTACATTGTTTCTAGCCTTTTTCACTATTTTATTACCAAAATGACATACTTGGGAACGCTACATCCCCACATTAGAAACGTGATAACGGTGGGAATGAACGTAATAATTGAGCGATTTTAATGTACCCGCTTGCGAATTTTTGCGAAATTGCACGTTTGAGGGGCGTCGGTCTTAGTCTCCCAAGGGTTTAGAGATTTCATCCCCTACCCCCATCTACCTGCTAAAATTTTTCTGATATGCTTTTTCTTCCATTTTCTTCAATTCATTGATGTGATCTGAAAAACTATCATAAAATTTTACAGTACATTCCTTTTCGTTGTCATCAAATTCATAGGTAGGGGTGCTAAAACTTTTTAAATTCAAATAGGTTTCATATATATTTTTCCGCCTTTATAAAGCTGTAAAGCATCTCCTGTCAGTTTAAGTCTTATTTCAAATGGCTGTTCTTCACCCAACAAGACTATCAAACATTTACAAAAATAGTATGACATAAGACCTTTTCTTTTTAAAAGCCATCTGGTACTTCAAATTTAAACGTATATGTATTTGAAGTTTTTACAATGCTAATATCAATGCAGCCTTCCCCATTGACATTTCCAGTAAATCCTACTGGAAATGTCCTGATGGTCCGAAGACTTTCTGTTAAGTCTTTAACATCATAACCTTGAGAATCCTTCAATACTATTTTAACCATATCAAACTCCTTAATATTTTTTTATTTTATTATACCAAACTCAATAAGAGTATTCAAAATACCGATCATCCGTTTGAGTCTTCCTATCATGACAAGACTTACAAAGTGCTTGCCAGTTGGTTCGATTCCAAAAGAGTTCTTGGTCTCCTCGATGGGGTGTGATATGGTCAACGACTGTTGCCTTGGTCAGTCGACCTTTGACTTTGCATTGAACACAGAGTGGATGAACTTTTAAGTAACGAAGTCGTGCTTTGTTCCACTGGGCATTGTATCCTTTGGCTTTGGTTGACTTGGTATCCAGTTGGTAGTTTGCTTTATGGTTGTCACAATACTTGTGACCATAAGGTACTAGGTTAGGACAACCATTTTGTTTACAAGGTGTGCTTGGTCTTCTTGGCATTTTCCCTCCAAAGAAAAAGTACAATTATTCTAAGTAATTGTACTTTACTAATCTATTTATTGCCCTACAAAACAACGTCCATTCTCTTGGAAAATTATTATCGCCCGAGCAATTGTAAGTTCTTCCATTCATGACAAATGATACATTCCACTGAGTACCATCTAAAATCTCCATCTCATTTGAATAATATTCCTTCCATTCAGACAGTTTCACACGTTTTAATTGATTTAAGAAGAAAAAAATAATCGGAGATTGAGATTGTTATTATCTCTGCTTCTTTCTCAGGAAATTTTTGGATACTTACCAATTTTTCTTCTACGTTAATGTCAATTGAAATCATCGGTAACATGAAACTAAATAGTGATACGGTTATAGAAGATACTTGAGGATTGGGCATATGAACACTCCTTTTCTCTCTCAATTATATCACTATTTCTCCCAAGGAAGATAGTCTTTCGTGAAATGCCCAAAGCAAGTTGTCTTGGTGTAATCTACATTCAAGAGATCAAGTTCCTTAATGATACCTCGTGGTGTTAAATCATAACGCTCACGAAGCATTCCTTCCAGTTGTTTTTCGGTGTAGCGACTGGTTCCAAAGGTTTCTACATGCACCGACACAGGTTCTGCAACTCCAATTGCGTAGGCTAATTGTACTTCACATCGTTTCGCATACCCTTCTCGAACAATATCCTTAGCAATCTTTCATGCCATGTAGGCACCGGATCTATCCACCTTGCTTGGGTCTTTTCCAGAGAAAGCACTTCCGCCATGATGTGCGAAACCACCATATGTATCTGCCACAATTTTTCGACCAGTAACTCCTGCATCCGCCAATGAACCACCAAGTACGAAACGACCAGTTGGATTGACTAGAACTTTGAAATCTAGATTCTGACGGTAACGAAGTGCTACTGACATCATAGCTTCGGTCACAATTCGTTTCACTTTGGCAAGGTCGGCCATTTCAGTATGTTGGATGGAAACTAAAAAGGTATCAATCCGATTCTTCTCATAGTCGTAGGAAACCTGAGCTTTGGCATCCTTTCCAAGTAAGGGGTGACCAAGCGACATCAGTTTCTCAAGAACTCGAGTTGCTAGAACATAAGGCAGTGGGAGGTACTCAGGTGTTTCATCAGTCGCATAACCAAACATCATTCCTTGGTCACCAGCACCACCATTATCAACACCTTGGGCAATATCAGAACTTTGAGTCCAAGTAGGTTAGTTACCCGAACATTCTTCATACCAAGTGGCTCGACAACCCGACGAACAATGTTCTCGAGATTAAAGTAATGTCTTGTCGAAATTTCACCAGCTACTATAACCTGGGTATCTTTGATTAAGGTCTCAACTGCCACTCGACTTGATTTGTCAAACTTGAGACACTCCGTCAAAATGGCATCTGAAATCTGATCACAGATTTTATCTGGGTGTCCAACTGAAACTTGTTCACTAGAAATAATCATAATTCCTCCACGCAAAAAGCCCAACCTTTTATGAGACTAGGCTTTACTTTATTTTACTGATTTTTGGCCTGCTTCGTAGGCGCTCTCCAATGCTCTTTTGATACCCCATACCGAAACATCGTAGAAGTCTAGATTGTCGCTCCAACGTTTTTTCCAAGGTTTTCTACAAAAAGTTCTTCTTTTGCAATTTCTGTTAAAAGGGCATTGAGTTTTTCTTGTTGACGCTTTGTCATGGTATTGTTCTCCTCTTCTTTTGTTGTGTACATATTAACTCTAAAAAGGAGATATATCCAGTCATTTCTGCATAAATTTAAAGATATTTTTAAACAGTTAAAACCATCAAAACCAGCCTCAAGAATGGCTTCACGTTCTTCTGTTTCAGGATAGAGTTCCCATCCTCTGTCGTAAGAAACGATTGTTTCTTCAGCTACTTCAATATCTAATTTGAAAATACATCCAAGGTCAATTCCAACTTCTGAAGGTTGGGGACTAACCTTGGCAATGTAATCCACTTTTTGTCCCTGATAATCAATCCGTCCGTCAGTCCACATGGTTATTCTCCTTTGGTTTTTCTAGGTTTATATTACCCTATCAGCCAAAGAATATCCAGTCATTTGAGGGAGATTTTTATCTTTTTTGACATCTTAAGTATATCACATGTCTAGGTTGAAAATCAGTACTAAACCAGTACAAATTTAGTGCTAATTTAGTACCAATTTAGTGCACTCAACCATCACTAGATAGGGATGTGATAATCTTCCACCTTAAGTTCAAGACTTTTTGAAGTCCAACGATAACACTTGCGTAATTGTTTTAGAATCTTACGCCTACGATAAGCAAGTGTTGAATGACTGATTTCATAAATCTCTTCTAGTTCAGTCCAACTCTTGCCTAAGTAAATTAAATCCTTGGATAATGGCTTCAAATCCTCAGGTATTAGCTCCATAACGAACTCAAAGTAGTAAAGATCCATTTTTAAGCAGTAGTAGGTATTAAGCAAACTACTGAGGTACTCTTGATTTTCTTGTTCTTGTTTTTCTCTAAAACTAAGAGAAATCAGCTCACTACGACCATGGTTTTTACTTTTCTTGACCTTTTCATGCTCTGACTTCTCAAATACCAGTGACTGAATCACACTATTCTCTGAGATAGGTCGATAGTTGAGCAATTTCTCCTGAACTAAATGTAACTTCATTTTCATGTCACGATAGTTTTTAGCTATATATTCCACCTTATCCATCTGTTCCTCCCTACTTGTGCTTTAACAGCTTCAATCAGCCGTTCTTGTTGTGCATCTTTGTTTTCTAGTGCCTTGAGGATTTCCTCATCAATCGTTCCTTCAGTCACAATGTGTTGAATAACAACTGTCTCAGCCTCCTGGACTTGACGCCAAAGTCGTGCATTGGTTTGTTGGTATAATTCCAAAGACCACGTTAATCCAAACCAGACCAAGTGGTGACCACCTTTTTGGAGGTTCAACCCATGACCTGCTCCAGCTGGATGAATTAAGCCAACTGGTACATTGCCCTTATTCCATTCACGAATATCTTCTTCTGTTTTCAACACCCGACTCGTTACCTTGAGTTTTTCCAAACGACCAATAATCCGAGCCAAGTCATGTTTGAACCAATAGGCAACTAAGATAGGTTCTCCATTTGCGAATTCAAGGATATCTTCAAGGGCATCTAGTTTCTGTTCATGAAGTGGCACAACCGTATGATCATCAGAATATACAGCACCATTAGATAACTGAACTAACTTGTTCGTAAGGCTTGCAGCATTGGCAGCAGTTACTTCTAATCCATCCAACTCGGATAATACATACTCCTTCTTGAACTGGCTGTATTTCTCTTTTTCTTTATCTGTCATACGAACCAGTTTCTTGGTTGAAATCAGTTCAGGCATCTCCAGATAGTCTAATGCTTTCATGGAAATGGTAATATCACTAATCTTGTCTTGAATTTGACACTCCGCATAATCCATGGGGATGTATTCATAGACAATGTTTCCATTGCGACGACCTTCTTCAAAGTAGCGACTACGAAACTCACCGATGAAGCGACCAAGACGTTCTCCTCCGTCAATGACTTTAAACTCTGCGAACAAGTCCATTAGTCCGTTTGAACTGGGTGTTCCAGTCAACCCAACGATACGTTTCATGTAAGGTCGCATAGCCATGAAGGCTTTGAAACGCTTGGACTGCCATGACTTGAAAGAACTCAATTCATCAATTACTACCATATCCCACTTGAAATACGGACTGCATTGTTCCACCAACCAAGGTAGGTTTTCACGGTTTTACGATATAGATATCCGCATCTTTCTGAAGGGCTACTTTTCGTTGATTGGGAGTACCGACAATTTTCGAATAACGTAGGTGACGTAACTCAGCCCATTGCTCAATCTCATCACTCCAGACAGTATTTGCGACTCGAAGTGGAGCAATAACCAAAACCTTTGTGACTTCAAATCGGTCAAACATCAATTCACTCACTGCAGACAAGGTTGTTGCTGTCTTTCCCATCCCCATGTCTAGGATGACTGCTGCATGAGGGTGACCTATGATGAAGTCCTTAGCGACTACCTGATAGTTATGTAATGTCAATTCCATCTAACACTTCTCCAATCATCTCAATGCGGTCAATGACATAAACCTTAAAGCCTAACCGCTCGAACAGTTTATGTCTTGACACTTGTAACTTCCTTGGCTTCTGGTCGGGAGCCTTTACTTCCACCAAGCCAAACTTGCCCTTGGGTAAAAACACCAAACGATCTGGCACACCAGAAAATGATGGAGATACCCATTTAGGACAAATGCCTCCTCTAGCTTTCACAGACTTCACCAAGGCTTGCTCAACGTACTTTTCTCTCATCGTTCTAAATCCTTTCTTCAAATTGAAGTGTGTAGGTCTAGTGCAGTCATTTCCAAAACTCCTCTTATAGGCTTTTTATAGTAATTTTTGCTTATAGGATAGTTTTAGAAAAGACCATAATAGACCTACACAAAATCAAAAAATGTCACTCATGCTGGTCGTTTTAATCATCTATATGAAACCTCATTCAAAATAAGTTCCAACCTTTCAGTCAACGACTTACACACCTAAAATAATCAAATACCTCTATTGTGGAGATCTGTTGACTAAAAATGCTAGTCATTAATCTAAGAAATCATAACCATCCTCTACCAATTTCAAACCAAGAATGAGATTACCTTTACTAGTCCGTTTTCGTTTAAAACCTGCCTGATCAAGAGCAGAATAAAAATCGGTCGTACTGCGTGTATACTCCATGTTTTTGGCGCAATAGGCACGATACTGACTGTATAGTTCTCCTGATTTTTCTGACAACTGGTCGCAAACTTGACAACAGTCACTAAGGAAGTGTCCTAACCAATCATTTGCTTCTCGGTAAGCTTTGACGGAAGCTGATACGGCAGCTGGTACATTTGTTTTGAAGTTCGCTTTGATGGCTTTTTCTGCACCTTCTATAATCCAAGACATGATGGCTGGTGCTGCATTGTCATACAAATGGTCCGCAAAGTTTTTGATGTCAGAGCGACCAGTTATTTTGGCATTAAAGGGAATAACAACCAAACGTCGCCAAGTTCCATCATCGTTCGCTCCCACTTTAGGCAAATGATTGGTGTAAAGAACTAGCGTATGTGATGGCACAAAGTGGAAGGGATCCTTGTACTTTTTCTCTGCTTGGATTTCATCTGTAGAGGTAATCTGCTTAACAACGGCTGTATTGAGTCGCATCCCCTCGGCTATCTCAGAAGCAATAACCAAACGTTTCCCTTTAAGCTCAGCCAGCTCAGGACTGACATTTCGCTTGTTAGACATAGTTAAAGCATCCGCAGATAATTTACCCGAATAGCTCCCTAGCACACGAGCGATGGTATTCCAAAAAGTAGACTTGCCGTTCGCTCCGCCTCCATAGGCAATAATCATGTGTTCCTGATAGACCTTACCGATGGCTGCCATTCCAATGATTTCTTGAACATAATCAATCAATTCTTGGTCATTACAGAAAAAGGTAGCTAACGTTTCCTGCCATAATCCCATTCCCTGATCACTAGGGGAGACTGCGGTTATTTTTGTTATGTAATCTTCAGGATTGTGTTCTTGTTGCCCATTTATTCCCTTTCGTAAATCATAGGTAGCCTCTGGGGTATTGAGTAATAAGTCATCACTATCTAATTCTGACAATTCTACTGAAAGCATTGGTTTAGCTGTATTATAGACAGCCATCAAATTCTTATAGTCACGATGTTTCATGACAAATTTATGGAACTCTTTAGCTGCAAGATAGGCTTTTAAATATTTCAATTGAAGTGGAGTTTCGACTGCATTTTCTAGACGCTTTCCTCCAGCCTTAATGGTCAATTCATCAATACCTGAAGACTGAAGTTGCTTATCTGCAGATTCCAAGAGTGCATTCGCTTCAGCAAGTTGTTCATCTGTAAAGTGTACAACTGCACCTAGTGCCAACTGCTTATTCTCACGCCAGTGAGTTCCGTCATAGTAAAGATAGTCAGTTGCATTGGTAGGCCAGCTTATTAGCATATTCTCTAGCAAGCACACCAGCCTCGCCTACATCTGAGTAATCATCTGGTTTTAATGTTTCTCTATTGAAAGCATCTGGAGCCACGTAGCCTTTGGATGTTTTTATAGTTCTATTGTAGAATCTGACTGCACTTCCCCAGATGGTATCTAACTCTGTTTTATCAAGTGGCGGTACACATTTCTGAGCCTGTTCATCAAAGCCATCTCTTGATTCTTGCGTTACTCCTAAACGTTTTAGAATTTTTGATGCAAAGACTGACATGGTAGAATTACGACTGCCTTGCTGGATTGGACCATTTGGTGGCGTATAGAAATCTGCATCGAAATCTTCATCGTCATCAATAGACACAGCTTGAAACAAATCTTCATCAATAGTTAGCCATGAATCATGCCAAACTACCTCTGCTTGCGGATTTCCAAAGAAGAAACGTGCCGCATCTTTAGCATTATCATCAAAAAACTTGTATTGATTACAGAGTTCTTCCTTCATTGCTACATAGATGTCTTTATCCGCTACCTCTTCAATCTGAAAATAGATGTGAAACTTCGGTCGAGGTACTTTGCCACCTTTAGCCTTCAAATGACTTCTACTGGTGACCAAGGCAAAATTGTAATCCGCAAAGATTTCTTTTAATCGTTCTACAGTTATCCATTCATATGGATTTTCAGAATGGTCATTATCAATATCCATGACCAAAACGTCCGACTGGATGAAATTGGTATTTGAGCGTGTATTGTTTAAAAAAAGCCCTGCCACATGGTCGTATTGCACAACAGTTTGTAGCGATATTTCATCAGTAATAATTACTTGATTGGGATAAACCGTGGTTGTCTGAACCCCAGTCTGTCCAGAATGAGATAAGGTAAATTGCATTATGCACCCTCCAAATGTAATTAATGATGTGTGGAGATTTTTCCCTCCTACCTTATTAGGTAGAACTATGGCTCATTTTTCCGCACCTTAATAAAATTTTTCAAAAATAATCTTCCTTTATATAGTTAGAGGAAGATTATTTTTCATGTTTACCAAATTAAAAATTTTTATAAAAAGCGGAAAATTACATCCTAGTATTACCTATATAGGTGTAAGGGATGAAAAACATCGATTCAAAAAATTTTTAATAAAAACCGGAATTTCTGTTCACATCTCTACCTAATAAGATAGGAGGTCACAAAATGACTCAAGAAATAACAGTGAATCACAATGATGAACTGGTCGATACACTCACCGCCATCAGCGTCATCTCAAAGCAACTCGCTCGTAAAATAAAGGAGGAAGAAATCAATGAGCAAAATGAAAGAACTGAATAGACTGATTCATGATATGGAAGAAACCGCAAAGTACTACCTTCGATTGGTGGATGAGTTCAAAAAACTCCTATCTACTGATGATGAAACAGTTCCTGAACCAATATCACCAAAATCTGAACCACGAAGGGAAATTCAATTGGAGGATGTCCGTGCAGTCCTTGCGACCAAAGCTAAAAACGGATTTAAGAATGAGGTTCGTGCACTTCTAAATGCTTACGGTGCTTCTTCTCTATCAGCTCTTGACCCTAAACACTTTGCGGCAGTCCTTGAAGAAGCTGGAGGGATTGGTAATGACTAACCACGCCATTCTATCTGCTTCTGCATCACATCGTTGGTTGAACTGCCCACCTTCCGTTCGGTTAACAGAAGATATACCAGATGAAACCTCTGAGTTTGCCCTTGAAGGTACTGATGCTCACGAGTTGTGTGCTTATCTAGTCGAGAATGCTTTTAGGAGGAATGCGCGGATCCAACTGAGAATTTAGTATTTTTATAACGATGAGATGCAGGAATGTGCAGAAGAATATTGCAACTATGTCATCGAGCAAGTTGAGAAAGCCAAAGGCTACTCTCGTGACCCTACAGTTCTTGTCGAACAACGACTTGACTTTTTCCAAATGGGTGCCTGAGGGCTTTGGGACTGGGGATTGCATCATCGTGGCAGACGGACTCCTTCAGGTTATTGACTATAAACACGGACTTGGGGTTCTAGTTGATGCAGACCACAACCCTCAAATGATGTGTTATGCACTTGGAGCACTTGAAATGTTTGATGGACTTTATGATTTTCGATAAAGTTACCATGACAATCTTTCAACCACGAAAACATAACATTTCTACCTTTGAGATAGAAAAGACTGAGTTGCTTGAATGGGCTGAAAACGTGCTCGCTCCAAAAGCTGAACTTGCATTCAAAGGTGAAGGGGAAATGCAGTCTGGTAAACACTGCCAATTCTGTAAACTCAAGAATGTCTGTCGCAAACGTGCTGAGGATAATTTAGCTCTTGCCCAGATGGAGTTTGCGAATCCAGCCACCCTTGATAACGAGGACATTGCAGAGATTTTGCCTAAACTAGATTTGTTGATTTCATGGGCAAACGACATCAAAGCTTATGCATTAAATCAAGCAACAGATGGACATCCTATCCCAGGATATAAACTGGTTGAAGGTCGCTCTGTTCGTAAATTCTCTGATGAGTCAGCCGTCAGTCAGATTATGATTGAAGCTGGCTTTGACCCTTACGAGAAGAAACTGCTCACTATCACTGCCATGACCAAACTCGTTGGTAAGAAAACCTTTAATGACCTACTTGGTGGTCTTATCATAAAACCAAGTGGAAAACCAACACTCGTTCCTATTGGCGATAGCCGTCAAGAGATGAACCTAGCAAAAAATGAATTTAAAGAGGATTAACTATATGACAACTAAAGTAATTACAGGACCAAACACTCGCTTCAGCTACTTAAATGCCAATGAGCCAAAGTCAATTAACGGTAGCATTCCCAAGTACAGTGCCTCACTCATCATCCCAAAAGAGGATACTGTCACCATTAACAAAATCAAATCCGCCATTGAGCAAGCTTACAAAGAAGGTGAGTCAAAACTCAAAGGCAATGGCAAATCTGTACCTGCATTATCTACTCTAAAAACTCCTCTACGTGACGGTGATCTTGAACGCCCTGATGATGAAGCGTACAAAAATGCTTACTTCGTAAATGCTAACTCTCCGCATAAACCTGGTGTGGTTGATGGCAATCGTCAAGAAATTATTGATACTTCAGAATTGTACTCTGGTATCTATGGTCGTGCTTCTATTACCTTCTATGCTTTCAATTCTAACGGCAACAAAGGTATTGCTTGCGGTTTGAATAACTTGCAAAAATTGCGTGATGGTGAACCCCTCGGAGGACGCACTCGTGCTGAGGATGATTTTGCGACAGAAGACGATGATGACTTTTTGAACTAGAAAGAGAGAATTAAATTGATGATGTATACTATTTTAACTTGTACTATTATGGTACTCTGGGTGCTAATCGGACTATACTTCGGGTATATGACCATAAGAGATGACATTCGAAATGAAATTGATCGTAGGGCAAAGCAAAATAAAGAAAAACTTAGCCAAACGCCACTCAGTCGGAAAAATAAATAAAACTTTAGGTGGCAGTACTTCTGTCACCTTTTCCAGAAAGGACAACCCTATGCCGATTAAAGAACTCAGCATTGACATCGAAACCTATTGTGAAATTGACTTACGAAAATCTGGTACCTATCGCTATGCGGAAGATAACAGTTTTGAAATCCTTTTGTTTGCGGTTTCTGTCGATAATGGACCAGTGACTGTTTACGACTTTAATAAAGAGAAGTTACCACAAGATATTCTTGAAGCTTTAGTAGACGATAGAGTCATCAAATGGGCATTCAACGCTTCATTTGAGCGAATTTGTCTGTCCAACTGGCTCAAGAAACATCATCCTGAATTATTATTAGATGGATTTCTCTCGCCTAATTCATGGCGGTGTAGCATGATTTGGTCAGCGTACTTAGGACTTCCTCTCTCCCTTGAAGGAGTTGGAACAGTTCTCAAACTCAAAGACCAAAAGATGAGGGAGGGAGCTGACCTCATTCGCTACTTCTGCTTACCTTGTAAGCCGACGAAAATTAACGGTGGGCGGACACGTAACCTCCCTCATCACGCGCCTGACAAATGGTCTACCTTTATCGATTACAACAGACGTGATGTTGAGGTCGAATTGGCCATCAAGGAACGACTGAAAAACTTCCCAGTACCTAATTTTGTTTGGGATGAGTACCTCCAAGATCAGATTATAAATGACCATGGTATTGGCATAGATGTTAACTTTGTAAAAGCCGCTATAAAAATAGACGGAGAGAGCAAAGCCAAAATTCAAGAAGAGTTAAAAGCATTAACAGGTCTTGAAAATCCCAACTCTGTTCTGCAGATGATTGGCTGGCTACGTGAACATGGGGTAACTACGGATTCTCTAGACAAAAAAGCTGTGAAAGAATTACTCAAAACGGTTGATGAAACAACTGCTCAAGTTCTTAAACTTCGGCAGCAAGCCGCCAAATCAAGTGTATCCAAATATCTAGCCATGATGAACTGTGTTTGTAAGGACGGTCGAGCAAGGGGGATGTTTCAATTCTATGGAGCAAACCGAACTGGTCGATGGGCTGGCCGTTTGGTGCAACTTCAGAACTTACCACAGAATCACCTTCGTGACCTAGAGGAAGCTAGAGAACTTTTCAGAACAGGTGACTTAGAAGCTACTGAGCTACTCTACGATACTCAGGATACCTTATCGCAACTTATCCGTACTGCTTTCGTTCCAAGTGAAAGAAAGAAATTCATTGTTTGCGACTTTTCAGCTATCGAAGCTCGTGTACTCTCCCACTTAGCTGGTGAGAGATGGCGTAGTAAGGTCTTTGAACAAGGTAAGGATATCTACTGTATGTCTGCGTCACAAATGTTCGGTGTGCCAGTTGAGAAACATGGTCAAAATGCAGACCTACGTCAAAAAGGGAAGATTGCGGAGTTGGCCTGTGGCTATGGTGGAGCAGTTGGTGCACTCAAAGCCATGGGTGCACTTGATATGGGACTATCAGAGGACGAACTCCAACCACTTGTTAACTCATGGCGACAAGCAAATCCCAATATCGTTCTCTTATGGTGGGATGTCGATAATGCTGTAAAGACTGCTGTAAAGGAACAAATTCCAACATCTACTCAAAATATTCAATTTGAAGTCAAAAGTGGCATATTGTTCATCACCCTTCCTTCTGGTCGTAAATTAGCGTATATCAAGCCAAGAATTGGCGAGAACCAGTTCGGTGGAGAGTCCATCACTTACGAAGGAACTGGAACTGCCAAACGTTGGGAACGACTCGAAAGTTACGGCCCAAAATTTGTGGAGAATATCGTCCAAGCCATCAGTCGTGATATTCTTGCTTACTCTTTGAAGCAACTGAAAAAGTTTAAAATTGTAGGCCATGTACATGATGAAGTTATTATAGAATGCCCAATGGAACAAAAACTCGATGAAGTTGCGTCATTAATGGGGATTGCACCAGATTGGTTGTCTGATATTAACCTTCGTGCTGACGGATACGAATGCTTATTCTATCAGAAAGATTAGCAAAAAATCGCCACCTCAGAAATTGAGATGGCGATTTTCAATTATTGATTTAGTTCATTATATACCTCCTTTGCGAGTGCATGGGCTTTCTTGATTGCATCATACCCTTGGGTCTTTTTCAGACCAAGTTTTTCAATGATTTCCTGTTTGCTTATCGTGAAATCATGGTAAATCAGTTTGAGGATTTTACCGTACTTTTCATTACGTTGATAAACAACATCAATCAATTCTTCAAGTGTTTCAATAAGCATCAGTTTCTCCTCGTGAGATGGGATTCCAGTTGGATCGTATCCAAATTTTCTCATCATTATCCATATTCTGTAACATCTCATCTAAAGATAAATCATCATGCTTACCTTTAGAATGACGGCTCAAGTATTCATTGGTATCCATGTTAAAGACACGAAGGACATTCGCAAACTCTTCTCGCTCAACAGGTACAAATCCAACAAGAATTCGCTTTCCATAGATATTAAATGTTTTGAGATTATCTCGATTTACATCCTCGTTAACTAGCATCGTTTTATCTCTAAAAACGAAAGGAGCTAATACTTGTGTATCTGTAGGTTCTACACTCATTATAAGACTTTTTCACTTTGATAGCGATCTGGAGTATATTTTGAGTTTTCGATTTTGTTCATTATTTGACATGTGTTGTCTCCTTTTCCTTCGTACACAAAGGAATTGGACATGCCAAAAGAACTATTAAATTTTGTTTCTGACCACATCAGCAGTTCCTTTGCTAAATCATGGTCAGCTGGCTTTATAGCTGAACTGCTATTTCTTAAAGACACAGTTAAAGCCTATAACGTAGGATAATTTCCCCCATTACAAAAGTATCTTTTAAGAAGTCAATAAAATGTAGGATTAATCTTTACAACATAAGTATAGATCTTTGCAACCCTAAAAAACAGGTAGTCTAGACTTCCGTATCTAAACCCTATTAGCTATAATGTTCTTGATAAGAAAAGCCTTGAAATAATCAATTAATGAGCAAAAAGCGGAAATTCAATTTCCGCTTTTTGGATTAAAAAGACCATCAAAAATTTGATAGTCTATAGTGTTCTTCATTTGTGCTGCTTGTAATATCGTATTTATTTCAGCTAATGGTTTGTAATAACTTGTCGTTAGTAACAGTTTATAAACTTGATGCTGGTGAATTTTAGTTAATTTGTGTCCCGCCTTTTCAAGCATATCTTCGCTTATAGGAGGCATAAGTTTTAAAGCAAAACAAAATGCCAATGCTAACTCAAGCTTAGGTAGATTATCTTCTTTGGTTTCATAACTTCTGAGAGTTTTTTCCGTAATACCAACAATATTCGCTAATAATGGTTGAGAGCATTTTTTCCTCTTTCTGTGACTACGTAATGTCCCAGAGAATTCAAAAGGTAATTCCTTTAATAAATCAGAAATATTTTTTGAAAGTTTCACCATTTCTAAAGGTGGTAACTGATCCATTAAACTCGGATTCTGTAAAATCTCCACAAAGTCAGCTTTTATTTCGCTCTCTCTTGTTACCCCACGATTCAATACATAATCATAATAGTCTTCGTCAGATATGGTAGTATATTTCTTCGACTTTACCTTGAAAAGAGACAACATTCATCCATATGTTCATAAGCATAATCAGTCATCACTGGTCCATCTTTTTGTCATGGATATATTTTTTTATCTTTTAAACAAAGATGGTTATCAATGTAAAGAAAACTTATTTCCATCAATGATTTGTCTGAATGACTCATTAAAAACAATATTCAAAGCATAAATCATTCGAAGTGATTGTATAGCTACTTCCATTATCAAAAGCTTCAAGCTCAAAAGCGAAATTGTGCATATACCTATCATCTAAGTAATTGTAAACACCGTTTGCTTCTTTGAAGCCCAAGTCAATCATTCGAATTTTTGCTGCCTGCTTGGATACATTAAAGAATTCAGCAAGTTCATCAACCACTTCACGTACAAGTTCAGAGCGACTGATGTCAGGATTTACTAAGGTTAAAGTTTGAAATAACTCTCTAATCTTAATTTTCGTTTGAACTTTTTGGCATAAGGATTCGAGGAGCAATCCCATTAGCATGCCACTCCATCCAATCAAGTGGAGACCACATGCTAGAATCTGCCTGATTTTCCTCTGTCCAACTACTAGATACTGAGTATCTATTATCAAGTATCATTCTTACTTCGTGAAATACTTTATGTAATTCCCAATGCACGCACTCATGAATGACAGTATTATTGAAAGATCCAACATTTCTCTTATAGACAACATCTTTATCTACCAATATACTTCCTTTGCTAAAATGCTTCGAGACAAGTTGGTCATTTTCATCACCTCTACTTTAGTATCTTTAAAAACCATTTTACCAAAACTGAATCGTCAAATGTTAACTTCTCTCGATGTATCGAAAGTCCCATCTCAGCGACAATTAACTCTACCGGTATAGGAGTTGGCTGCCTAAGTGCTACAGGATAATATTTTTAGAAATGATTCTGCAATGTTATCAAATTCTTTCTTAGGGATGTACGGAACCCAATCCCTACTAAGCATCAAATTTTTTTATTATATTGGTCAGATTTGAACTCTGCATTGTAAATATTAAAAACTTTAATACCTGAATCAAGCTCCATATCTACATAGACTGAAACGTACTTCGATTTCGTATCTAGTTCCATTTCACCTTTGATGTACTGACGAACAATAACATCCGCAATCACAATAATTTCAAGTTTCAGTTTAGAATTATCAACTACTTCATAGTAAATCTTATATAGTTCGAAATCATCAAACTCAATATATCCATTAGGTTCGGGCACCATGTAAGTAGATAAATCAGTATTATCTTTATTATTGAAAATGAATCCTCTAACAGTTTTTATGATTAACTCATGGTAAGTATCAAAAATATATTTATCGAACAATGAATCACCTTTAAGTAAGTGTATTTTTTTAATAAGATTATAACACATTTTGTAAAGGCTTACGATTTTTGATATAATTATTTTTATAAATTAGGAGGTAATGCCATGTCTAAAAGATCTGATGAATTTGAAAAATAATATTGTGGAATTTGTAAAACAGAATATTAACCAACCTTTGCCAAGTCAATTACCCAAATGGATGATTGACGAAGGTATTATACCAGGAGCTATAATTCAAGATGTAAAAAGGTATAGGTAGCAAAGACAGTAAAAATAAAACAGATGTGATTATTCATTTATCAGAAGGGGCTCCAATAAAAATTTCTGCAAAGTTATTAAATGCTGACTACTTTGGAAATTGGTATGGGCATAAAAAGGTTTATAGATGAATTTGGCTGCAAAAGCATTTCAAAGGATGACTACTGCTGCTACTTGTTGGGCTAATAAATGGAGTGAAAGTACAAATGCACCTTTTGTAGGCGTTAGTATTTGTTTCGGTAAGAGAGCTGGAAAAACTTTTTGATAATTTTTACCGATATATTTAACATTGAGGATATTCTAACTGTAGCAAAAAGGATACGGAGAAAGTGATTCTGTTGCTAACTGTATGTATATTGCTGATACTCCTGCTAATACACTTTCCGAACTTATTCAAAGTTTAGATGAAAATTAGTATTGAGAACATAAATAAAGTAACTGAGGAATTTAAAGTTGCCTACAGACCTATCAACCCTATAACAGAAAAAAATCAAATAGGGGTAAGAATGTTTATTCTAAATTTAAACCATATAAGCGTTTAGATGAGCTTACGACGATTTCTAGTGCCAAACAACTATTTGAACTCGGAGAGTTTGTTACCGTTGAACCTACTAAAATCAATCACAATCATATTTTAGATGAATTAGAGAGAGACTATAATATCAAAAATTCCACGTAAAGAATCATAACACAGTGGAAATTATTAAAATTAGAGTGTTTAAAGTCTAATTGTTAAAAACAATGATTCTAAATACTTATTTATTCTCTTTTCTATAATAATCCTAAACAAAAAATATGATAATATCAATTTCTGAAAATACTAATCATACCAAAATATAATAAAAAAATTCTTTATTAGCTATTGTTTCGATTTATGTAAAGAAATATGGTAAAATGATTATTACAGAATTTAATAGAGAGTGCAGAAAATCATAGATTATGTTAAGTACAAGCATAGAACCACATCAAAATTTTTTGAAAGTAATATCAAGACATCCGAATCCACTGAACGTTCTCGTGGTAAGTTTAAACCTGCAAAAGACTTATCACTAGATGAGATTCAGTCAGTGTTACTAACAAAATAAAAGAAGAAACATCAAAAATCATTGAAGATGAGTTGGATGAAGAATTAATTAAAGAATGTAATAATTTCCAACCTAAAAATAAAATTAATGTTGTAAGTTTATTTTCAGGTGCTGGTGGATTAGACTTAGGTACAGAATTAGCCGGTCTGGTTACTTCAATCGGATATGATAAAGCTTTTTGATGCGTTTTCGCTCAAAAGAAATCTATGAAAAATGAAAAGAAAAAAATCAATTTTTAATACCGTATATACAAATGATATGTTTGTAGAAGCTAATAAAACTTACAAAAAAACTTTTAATCATAAAAATTCTTCAGCATCAAAAAGACATACGAAAAAGTAGCACACTTTTCCTAATAATCAACTAATGATTGGAGCTTTTCCCTGTCCAGGTTTTAGCGAAGCAGGACCAAAGGCTAATTGATGATGAACGTAATTTTCTTTTACTTACATTTTATTCGCGCACTGATACAAACACAACCAGAATTCTTTGTAGCAGAAAATGTCAAAGGAATGATGACACTTGGAAAAAGGTGAAGTTCTTAAACAAATTATTGAAGATTTTTCAAGTGCTGGTTATGAAGTTACTGCCCATCTAGTCAATGCGAGGGACTATGGTGCACCTCAATCTCGAGAACGTGTATTTTTAATTGGAGTCCACAAAGAAAAAAATAGTGAAAAAAATTTAACTATTCTACTCCCTTCCACAACCTACTCATGGCAACCCCAACGAAATAAGCCTTTTTGCTGAAAGAAAGCCTTGGGTTACATTAAAAAGAAGCTATCGGTGATTTAGAAAATAACCCTGACCATATTTTAAAGGTTCTTATAGTACTATCTACATGAGTCGAAATAGAAAAATTGGGATGAACAAAGTTTCACTATACAAGCCAGTGGACGTCAGGCACCTCAACATCCTGGAGGTGAACCAATGGAAAAATAGGACATAATAAATGGATATTTAAAGGAGAAAATAGACGTCTTTCTGTAAAAGAAATTCAGAGAATACAAACATTCCCAGATTGGTATGATTTCAGTTTAGGTTCACCAATTGGAAAAAAACGGTAAGCCTATTTCAGAAAATGCACTTCTGATAAAAGCATATAAGCAAATTGGAAATGCTGTCCCAGTCTTGCTAGCAAGGGCAATTATACAACCAATTTCTGATTTCTTAGCTTCTATCCATACTAAACATAGAATAGCCCTACTCGTGTATGGCTATTTTTATATTGCAATTTGTAGTATTTTTGTTATAATTTTGTTAAGTTATAATTTAACAAGAGGATTTTATGTTTTCAAAAGAACGTCTAAAGAATCGAAGAAATGAAAAAGTTATCACAATCCGAAATTGCTTCGAAAATTGGAATCAACAGAACTGCCTTTCATAATTGGGAATCTGGTAAATCTATCCCTAACCAAAAAAACCTAACAGCTCTCGCCAAAATCCTAGATGTACCAGTCACCTATTTCGAATCTGAGTACAATATCGTCAATAACTATCTTCAGTTATCTCCTGACAATCAGGCAAAAGCAGAAGACTTTGTAGAGGAGCTTCTTCTTTCTCAACAAACCTCTAACGTAACTCCACTCTTCTCAGTCCAAGTGCTATCAGATATCCAACTCTCAGCTGGTCTCGGAGAAGGATTCTTTGACGAGTTTGAAACCGAAACAGTCTACTCTGATGAGGAACAATACGGCTACGATATTGCCGCATGGATTGAGGGAGATTCTATGGAGCCCGTTTATAAGAGCGGTGAAGTCGCACTTATTCGCTCGAACGGTTTCGACTATGATGGTGCGGTCTATGCATTATCATGGAAAGACTCTGTCTATATCAAAAAACTCTACCGTGATGAGGATGGATTTAGAATGGTATCCTTGAATAAGGACTATCCAGAGAAATTCATCCCTTATGAGGATGAGCCAAGAATTGTTGGTCTAGTTGTAGGCTACTTCATGCCTGTAGTGGGGGTATAATCATGAAGCTAAAGGATATTTTAGAACTTGGAATGTATGGTTTCAACCCTGATTGTAAAGTTGAAATATTCAATATGGACAACTTTGAAGAACGACTAGAAAATGAAGGATTCGATGAAATTCTTATTCCTCAAAATGAGGATGCTAAAATCTATCCTTACGCTTTTTTGATTGAAGATTCTATTTTAATTGCTATGACCGAGGAGGATGACAATACCAATGAATGTTAAAGAATTGATTTACATCAAAGACGAACGTATTATCTTCACCCCTGACAAATTTGAATACGACATCACAGATTACATCGGTGAACTTATCGAAGAGCTAGAAAAACTTAAAAGGAGATAATCCTATGGGCTATATCGACTATTCTATTGAACCTCAAAGTGACATAGCCTTCCTCGATATGAAGTCCTTCTACGCTTCCGTAGAATGTGTGGATAGAGGTTTACATCCACTCTACACATCACTGTGCGTCATGAGCCGTGCAGACAACTCGGCAGGATTGATTCTCGCTTCTTCTCCAATGTTCAAGAAAGTCTTCGGTAAAGCAAATGTAGGTCGTTCCTACGACTTGCCATTTGATATCAACACTCGAAAATTCAGCTATCAAAATGCATGGAAACAGGGAATTGAGGTAACACCAAAGTATCAATCGTTTATTGAACACTGGGCAAAGCGTACACTCATCGTTCCTCCTCGAATGGACAGATATATTGAGAAGAATCTAGAGATTCAGCATATCTTTCAAGACTATGCTGCTCCAGATGACATTCTCCCCTATTCAATCGATGAGGGCTTTATTGACCTTACTAGTTCACTTTCTTACTTTATTTCTGATAAGTCAATGTCAAGGAAAGATAAGTTAGATAATGTTTCGGCTATGATTCAGAGAGAGATTTACCGTAAAACAGGTATTATCTCAACTGTCGGAATGAGCAATTCCAATCCTCTTCTAGCTAAACTAGCTCTAGATAATGAAGCTAAGAAAACTGCTACAATGAGAGCTAACTGGTCATACGAAGATGTAGAAACCAAGGTATGTACTATTCCAAAATTAACAGACTTTTTGGGGGATCGGTAGTAAAACCGAGATTCATTTACAAAAACTTGGTATTCATTCAATCAAAGAACTAGCCAATTTCAATCCTGATATTCTCAAAAAAGAATTCGGTAAAGTCGGTGTTCAACTTTGGTTTCACGCCAATGGAGTTGACGAGAGCAACGTCCATGAACCCTATAAACCAAAATCACGAGGATTGGGTAACTCACAAGTACTTCCTAGAGATTACAGAACCCAAAGAGAAATTGAAATCGTATTAGCTGAAATGGCTGATCAGGTTGCTAATCGACTGCGTTCAGCCCATAAGAAAGCTACTATCGTTTCTATTCATATTGGATATTCTAGGACTGAAATGAAAAAATCTATAAATGCTCAGAAAAAAATTGACCCCGCAAATCTCCCAAAAACAATGGTAAGCCATGTACTTGAATTATTCCGAAAGAAATACACCTCTGGTGCAGTGAGACAAATTGGTGTCTCTTATAGTGGCTTCGTAGATGAAAACTATACTCTACTATCACTATTTGATGATGTAGAACAAATTGAAAAAGAAAATAGACTTCAGACAGCTATTGATGTTGTCAGAGAACAGTTTGGTTTTTTAGCTATTCAAAAAGGAACCGTCCTAACTGAAGGTTCCAGAAATATTGAACGCAGTAAACTTATCGGCGGTCATTCCGCTGGTGGATTGGAGGGATTAAAATGATTGACCGTTCATACTTACCATTTCAGTCAGCAAGAGAGTACCAGGATACAAAGATGCAAAAATGGATGGGCTTTTTCCTATCTGAACATACATCAGCACTCACTGATGATGCAAACAAAGTAACGTATATGTCAGATTTGTCACTGGAGAAGAAATTATTACTCCTCAGTCAGGTGTATGCTGGGCAACTGAACACGCGCATTCATGTCGTTGAAAAAAACAATCGAGTTTCCTATACTGGAACAATACCAAGTCTGACCAAAGATTTCATATTAATAAAAACTCCAACAGGTCACATTAATTTGAAATTGAAAGACATTGTTAGTATTGAACTTGTAGAGGAGGTGCTCTATGAATCAGCTTGAATTTCAGCGTAATCACCTGCAAATGGACTATTACAGCGAGAGCTACCAAGATTTTGAACGTGACTTCTACCGCTACTCCAACATGAATATTCCATTGACCTTTCTGACTGATGATATCCTCAAAACAATGGCGACTTCACGTAAGAATTACTTTGTCCTGAATAAGGAGAAGTCCAAAGATAACCGCGATCACTTCTTCATATTTGAAGTAAGAACCTTAGAAGAGAATCCACTAATCTATCATTATACATATAAAGAAAACTACATCATATTTAGCAGAAAAAAATAGGAGCAGTTCGATTTTACTGTTCCTATTTTTTTAATATTCATAAAATCTAAAAGTCTTTATACTCTTTAACAATGGAGTCGCCAACCAGAACAGACTATACTGACCAGCGACTACCTTAAATTTAATGTTTCAGATTTATTTTCTTATCTCTAATTTCATAAACTACATCTGCTACATTTTTCGAGTAATCGTTTATCGTGGGTGATAAACACGATAGTTCAGTGTACTCCTTCATTAGTATTTCCAAAGCCTCTAAACTTGGTATGTCAAGGAAGTTACTGGGTTCATCCATTATTAGGATGTTATATCTACCCATGAGCATTTTAGCAAGCAACAATTTTATAATTTCTCCACCGCTTAAAACAGATAAAGCTTTTTCCAATATCGTTCTGTTTGAACCCCATAGATGCTAGCACAGAACGAATTTCTGATATATTGTAATCACAATCCTTCTGCATAAACTCCATAACATTCTGATTACTGTTGTACTTGTAACCATTCTGTGCAAAGTAACCTATTTTTGCCTTAGGTGAAATAGAAATTCCTTCTTCATGGTTTAAGATCATTTGGATTAAAGTTGTTTTTCCGGTTCCATTACCACCCGTTAATGCCACTTTTGCTCCTAGCGGAATTTGAAAAGATGCATTTTCAAACAGTGCCTTATCCCCAAATACTTTATTAATTTCCGCACCGACTATAGGGTATGGATTATGGAGCTCCAATGCTTTACTTTGCCTGAAACGAATTCTGCGAATGCCTTCCGGAGCTTCTACTTTTCCTAATGCCGCAATCCTGTTCTCTAGGGATTTAGCGGCATTATGCATCTTTTTTTCCTTACTTCCTATTGATTTTTGATGAGCTAAACGCCCTCCGCCTTCAGTACTTTTTCTTTGAAGAACCTTTTGCCTTCTGTTCTATTTTTTACGAGCCTGTTTTCGCTTTTTCCTCCGCAGCCCTTTCCAATCGAGCACGTTCCGCAATAAATTGTTCGTATTCTGCAGCTTGTCTCTTACGTTCTTCCTCTTTCTGACGAAGATAATCAGAATAGTTTCCCCAATACTCAGTGATTTTGCCATCTTTCAGTTCCCATATTTTTATCTACTATTTCATCAAGAAAATAGCGGTCATGGCTAATAACTAACAGTGCACCTGTAAAATATTTTTAGCTGTCCTATTAGAAAATCAATTCCTTCACGGTCTAAATGGCTCGTAGGTTCATCCGCTAAAATACCATGAACCTGTGCCGATAAAGGCTAATGCTATTTTAAGCCTTGTTTCTTCACCACCGCTCATGGTCTGTATATTTAATTGCTCAACACCTAGCTTGCCTACAAGCGCAAAATCTTTTCCTCCTGCAGAGTTACTTCGTCCAACTGGGGAATATAGGCAAGTTCACCCAGATGATTCATTTTTACATCCTGGGGAATTAATTCTCCCTAAAAAGTACCTTGAATAAAGTGCTTTTTCCTGCACCATTTGCTCTACTAAACCAATACGGTCATAATCATATACTTCTAATTCATTTATATCTAAAACATCGTGTCCTTTGAATTCCACACGAATGTCTTTTTGCTTTTAATATTAATTCCATAACATTTCCTCCTGTCTATAATCGCATGCTTTCATTTGCTTGTACGCAGGAAAAACCCTGCGATTTTAGCAGGAAGAATTACATGAAAAATAAGATACATAAATATCCCTCAATATTGTTTATTTTAAATCTAATTTTCTAATCTCATTTTATCATTGGGCAAACTATTGCAATGCAAATAATTAAAATACCTGATAGTAAAAAAACCAATGATTTACACCGATTCTATCAGCAAAGAGTGCAGAAAGAATTAATCCAATTGGCATAGCAAGAGACATGATACTTCCAGTTAAAGAAAATACACGTCCTAAATATTCAGGCTTAATTTTCTCCTGAAAAAGAGCTGTTTGCACACCGCTGTAAAACGGAACAGAAAGCCCCATTATTGCACAGCAGACTACAAAAATGAAAAATCCACTTTGGGGAAGTAATCCTGAAATGGTTAAGCTTATCCCCATCATAAAAATGGATGCCGTTATTAATAAGATTCGCTTTTGGTAATTCCCAAATAACCCTAATAATAGACCCCCTATCAACATTCCAGATGCAAAGGAAATTTCCGTAATAGAAATATGCACAGGTGTTCCATTAAAGTAATCCATGCTAATTAAAGGAATAGTGCATTAATTGGCATATAAACAAACATATATAATGTTCCAACGAGTAATAAAGCAAATAATCCTTTATTTTGCCGTAGTACAGCCATTCCTTCTTTCATTTCTCTTATGAAATTTGGGTCCAAACTTTGCACGCGATCACCCAGCTTAGGAATACGTACAATTGCTACCGTAATAGATGCAATCACAGCACCCAATACATCGATGGCAATAATAGCATTTAGTTCCCAAACGGAGTATAAGAGTGCTGCAACCGCCGGACTAACAATATAGCTTATAGACTGCAAAGACTGACTATAGCCTGCACATTTCGTAAGCTGTTCTTCTGGTACTAAAAGTGGCGTAACCGCATTGAGAGCCGGGGTGTGAAAAGCTGTTCCAATGCTACGGATAAACAATACTATCATAACCATCCAGACAGGTAGCTCCATATAGAATGCAACAATAGTAAGCACCGAACCAGCTGCTGCGATAATTAAATCAGCACCAATCATTATCTTCTTCCTATCATGACGATCCACTAGCACACCAATTGCAGGTCCAAAGACCGCATAGGGTAAAAAACCTAATAGTGAAGCCATAGACAAGACCATCGCGGATCCAGTTTTTTCTGTAAGGTAAAAAATAATCGCCATTTGCAAGATGGCACTAGTGATTAATGATACTGCTTGCCCTGCCCATATTGTATAAAACTTAAGTTTCCAATTGTTGTATTTTTCCATTTATATTATCTCCTGCATATTATTTTGCTTAAATTTCTATTTTGAATAGCATTATAGGCAATAAAAAATGCAGTATAAATCCACAATGTGGCTTTTGGTCTGCATACATACAATTTGAAAACATTCATATTAAAGACATAGTTAAATAAAGGTATAGTTAAATAACCAATATCCTCACCGTAACTAATGAATGCTCAATATCGTATAAATAAGCACAACAAAAAAAGCCTATCATCGGGTATAGATTCTGCTTTTTCTTATTGCCAGCTTATCTTAAACGCATTGAGGGCTGTCATAGTTTCGGTTCCTCCTATCTTTGTTTATATCAATTTATAGTATAACACAACAAGATGATATGTTCAATATAAAAAGTTATGGAATGAGTCTCATACTTCCAATTCGATGCCAGATTTAAAGGATATGACGAAGTGTTCTTCATAGACTGTAACGCTCTGGATTATCTTCCTTAGTAGCAAGCGATTAGCTTTCACAAAATCTTCTGTTTGTAGTTTTAAAAATTCATCAGGATTTTCTAACTCAACCTCAAAATATTTCATTTTACATTCCCTCATTTCATTTATTGATAAATTGAGTTTACAAAAAAGAGTGGACAATTTTTGTCTACTCTTAACCTTTAAAATAGTTTTTTTTAATCGATTTGAAGTTGCCTAAATTATTACTTATTCGGTAAAATGAAGTATTGCTTTCAACAGATTTCCTTCAACTACACTTCACTTGATTCAAACAAGGTGGGTACATTTCTATTCCCACAAACTCCTTGTCAATGGAAACAAACACGTACCCACAGGGTAAATGGAAATAGAAACTGATAATTTCTAGCTATCACTTCTACTCATTCCAAAAATTTTCTCACTCTGATACTTACCCACCATAAAGCAAAAAGCCTTGCAATCAAGGCTTTCATTATCCCTTTCGTTCAAAGGTTTCTAAGCTTTTAAGAGCAGAGTAACACACTCGACGTGATGCGTCTGCGGAAAAAGGTCAATCGGCTGTACTTTCTTCAATTCATAGCCCAACTCTTGGTAGAGTTTAATATCACGCGCCATGGTGGCGACATTACAGGAGATATAGGCGATACGGTCTGCTCCTGTTTGGGCGCTGGCTGTGATAAAGCTTTCGGTCAAGCCCTTGCGTGGTGGGTCGACTAGGATAGCAGTTGGTTGGATGCCTTCCTTGAGCCAATTCTTCATGGCATTTTCAGCAGTATCACAGACATAGTGGGCATTGGTGATACTGTTTAAGGCAGCATTCTTCTTGCTATTCTCTACTGCTTCTGGTATAACCTCTACACCATAAACTTCCTTGACATGCTTAGCGACGGATAATCCAATAGTTCCAATTCCTGAATAGGCGTCAATAACCACATCATCTACGCTTATCTCTGCAAAGTCAATGGCTGTCTGATAGAGCTTCTCTGCCATTTCTGTATTGACCTGGTAAAAGGCTGGTCCAGAGATTTGGAAATCATTGCCCAACATTTGGTCAGTAATGTAATCTCGACCATAAAGCGTACGCCATTCTTTCCCGAAAATCGCATTGGTATTCTGGTCATTGATATTCTGCATAACAGACACAATTTCTGGAAATTGCTTGATCAGTTGTTCAATCAATTGTTCTACTCGGAAAACTTTAGGACGAGTTGTCACCAAGATAACCATGATTTGACCTGAATGATGGCTACGACGAACAACAAGGTTACGAATCAAGCCAGACTGTTCCTTCTCATCATAGGGTTTTAAGTCATAACGACGGAGTAAATCACGTAATGCAAGGATAACTTGGTCAATGACTGGATCCTGAATGTAAAAATCTACCAACGGCATAAGGTCATGAGAATTCTTACGGAAAAAACCAGTCTCCAGAACACCATTGACACGACGAACAGGAACCTGAGCCTTGTTACGATACTTGATAGGATTTTTCATGCCAAGAGTATGAGCAACCTCTACATCCGTGATTCCAGCAATCTTATAAAGGCTATCTTTTACTTGCTTGGTTTTAAACTTGAGTTGCTCTGAATAAGCTAGATGTCCCAAGTCAGCAATCCCTGAACGCAGGTAAGCCAAATCTAAGTCTTGGTTGCGATGTGGAGATTGCGTAAGGTATTCCTCGACTTTACCAAAGCCAATCTTCTTGTTGACTTTAAGGACACGCATAAGGATCTTCTCAGTCGGTAGAGCATTCTCTACAAAAAGACCAAGCCATCTACCTTGGCAACACCTGCTCCTTCATGTGTCAAATCGACAATCTCTACTTCTACAATATCATTTTTCTTTAACATAATTTTCACTTTCTATCAGCCGACAAAAAAAGACGGCAACTATTCTGTTACCATCTATTATACCATGAATTACCCTAAGCACCAAAACTCTTGAAAAAGTTTACAATTGCTTGCCAAATAGCACTGAGGATATTGCCACCGTCTTGAATAGCTTTATTAGCATCAAAGTTAAGGTCGATATTGCTAAAACTATCTCCTGCTTGCGCAACGATACTTTGTTTCAGATCCTTTAGAGTCTTTGTAAAGTCTTCGTTATTCAAAATATCGCTCTTTGAAAGATTGAAAGGCAAAGTTGATGATGACATTGATCTGGTTTCCTGTTATAACCTGATCTAGTTTATAGTTCTTTAATGTATCTTCAACAATCTTACGAACATCATCTTCTGTAAGTTCACCCTTAGACTCTTTTGCTTTAGCAATTGCAGCCTTAATATCAGCAAGGGCTACATTGAGTTTATTGGCATCATAGCCAGATTTGTCCTTATTTTCATCATTGATGTCCGACAAGGCTTTTAACTCTTCCTGAGCCAAGTTTTTATTTTCTTGTGGAAGTTGGACACCATTGGACTCAAGGAATAGTATATACCTGCTAGGGCACTTTCGCCTGTTACAGGGATTGGTGCAGCAACGGTAATACGCGCATGCTCTACACCTAAGGTAACAGCCGCATTACGATACATGTCTTGGGTCACTTTAGTGATATTTTCAGGTGTTTCAATCTTCACCTCAAGTGGAGATTTTTCCCCTAATTTTTGTATTTTTGCTGATGAATAAAGCTGAAGACTTGAATCGTTTGCTACATTCATAATCTTTGAGTAGACATCTGGCGTCATAGTCTTCAGTTCTTTAGTATCTTTAGAGGCATCATAGCCAAGTTTTTTAAGTGTTTGATTTTTTTGATCCTCTGTTAATGATGAACCCAAGACATACTCAGGTTGAACATAAGTTTCATCAATTACTTTTTGAACATCAGTGGCTGCTTGAGCGCTTTGCAAAAGTTGCAACTGCTAAAAGAACTGCAGCACTAGTCAGAAAGAATTTCTTTCTCATTGGACGCTCCTCCTTTTCCTATCTAGGATAGTCGATTAGCCTTAAAAAGCTTATAAAAGCACCTAGAATTTTCTAAGTGCTTAAAAATAGATTAAAAAAATTTAATAATATAGAGATTTAGTTGGACCTGTCTAGAGTAATAATAGTTTCCACCATCCACATAGAGTTCTCCACCTTGAAAGATTGAAATTGGATTGACGTAGCGATAGGTTTCTCCAGTTGTATTTCCTAAAATTGGAGCAACTGTTTCTCGTGAGTATTGTTTGGCTAGGGCAAGTGTATTCTCTTTCCCGTTTTGAGCGATAAAATCGATATAAGCTGGACCAAAGTTATAAGCCTGTACAGCAGTCCAAACATCTACTCCTTTTTCTTGCGCTAAATAAAGATTTTCAGTCAAGGTTTGAATTCCCTGACGAATACTACTCCTATTGTCAGAAATCGTATTTGTAGTACCGCTGGCAGACTCACTAGACTGCATCACGTCACTTTCTTTACCTTTGGTTTCGGTATAAATCATGGCTAAGACTAGTTCTTCATTTGCTGGCGTATCTTGCTCACTTAAAACTTCTCGTACCAAGGATTGATAAGTCATCACCTGCTTAACATCCTGATACATGTGAAAAAGTTTATAGCCAGTAAATAATACAAGAACAAGTAGCAAGACCCTTCTTATAAATTTAAACATTATTTGCTTTGTATATCCTCGATGTTTTTGATTAAGATAGAGTAGGTTCCATTGTCATTTTGGATAAATTCGACCGACTCAGCATCTTGGTAAATATTATTGGGTACAATTAACTCAATCCCATTTGACAGAGAAAGCTTTTGGTTTTCAAATTTCTTTAATTGGCGACTTGCATCGATTTCATCAAACTGAACTGGCTCCGGTACAGCTTCTTTTACCTGATCAATAAAGCTAAGACGTGCAGTGAGATTGTTGTCAAAAAGGTCATTTGCCAATTTTTCAGGAGACAATTCATTGCTTTCTTCAAGATTGTTAAAAATAGCAGACTTGACCTTGGATTGAAATTGAAAATCATCTGTATTAAATGTTTCAGCAATTCTCTGAGCCGTTTTTTCAAGTTCCTTGATAGACTTTTTAGGTGAAATCTTTGGCTGAGCCTGGATCAGATTCTCAGAAAAATAGTTCAAGAAAGTCCCGTTATACTTGATTCGTTTTTCAATCAGATGATACTTGCGACTCTGAAGATTGACCACCAAGGCTTCGTCAGCCCCTGTACCAAAACCTGGAAGATTGTTTTGAGTTAGCTTGATTGGATTATCAACCTCTCCACCGAGGTGGGTCAAGGTTTCTCGCAGGGCAATTCGCAAGAAAGCAAAATGTTCCACTCCTTCTTTAGAAAACTGCACAAAAATCAAGTCATTGGTCTTGAGATTTTCGGAAATGCTGAATTCCTCTTTCCAGAGATTAGCCAGCGTCACCGATGTCTCCAACAAATCGTCTGTGATATGATTGAAGAAGGGATTTTCTTCTTCGAAAATCCCAGTCTTGGCTTCATCTGAATACACACGTTCAATTTTCTTTCGCAGGTATTCTTCGATTTTTGGAGTGATATTGAGAAATTTATCCGCTAGAACCAAGTCCGTGTCATCTGGGCTGAACTGATGGATAATGGCTTTCTTAATATAAATATCCATAAAAGTACTAGTCCTCATACAATGGGAAGGCATCTGTCAATTCTTTAACTGCACTTCTCACTTCTTCTAAAACAGCTTCATTTTCTGCATTCTTAAGGGCTTTAATGATAAGCTCAGCTACTTTACGACTTTCTTCTTCACCAAAACCACGTGCAGTTGTTGCTGCTGCTCCGATACGAATACCACTTGTCTTAAATGGTGACAAAGTTTCGTAAGGGATTGAGTTTTTATTTAGGGTAATATTGACTTCATCTAGCAAGTTTTGAGCAACTTTTCCGTTCTCTACAACCTTGGTTACATCCACTAGGAAGAGGTGATTTTCAGTACCACCAGAGATAATACGGAAATCAGGATCTTGCAAGAAGACCTCCGCCATTGCTTTACTGTTCTTGATAACATTAGCAGCATATTCCTTGAAGGCTGGGTCCAATACCTCTTTGAAGGCAACAGCTTTAGCTGCAATAACATGCTCTAATGGTCCACCTTGAATACCAGGGAAAATAGCAGAATTAATCTTCTTGGCAAGGTCTTCGTCATTAGTCAAAATCAAACCACCACGTGGTCCACGAAGGGTTTTATGGGTCGTTGTCGTTGTAATATGTGCATAAGGGACTGGACTTGGATGAAGACCTGCAGCAACCAAACCAGCAATGTGCGCCATATCGACCATAAGTTTAGCACCAACAGCATCTGCAATTTCACGGAATTTTGAAAAATCAATAATTTGAGAATAAGCTGAAGCCCCTGCTACGATTAGTTTGGGTTTTACTTCTTGAGCTTGTTTCAAGATGGCGTCAAAGTCTAAAAGTTCGGTTTCAGGATCAACACTATATGAAACGAAGTTGTAGGTTTGACCTGAGAAGCTGACAGGAGCTCCGTGAGTCAAGTGCCCACCTGCTGCCAAATCCATTCCCATGACCGTATCACCTGGCTCAATCAAAGCCATGTAAGCTGCACAGTTGGCTTGACTTCCTGAGTGAGGTTGGACATTGGCAAACTTGGCACCAAAGATTTCTTTTGCACGTTCAATAGCTAGACTTTCAACGATATCTACTACATCAGTACCACCGTAATAACGACGTCCTGGGTAACCTTCGGCGTATTTATTGGTCAAGATAGACCCTTGAGCTGCCATAACAGCCTTAGAAACAACATTTTCAGAGGCAATTAACTCGATGTTGTTTTGTTGCCGTTCTTCTTCTTTAGCAATAGCATTCCAAAGATCTGCGTCATAAGCTTTAAAATCATCTTTGTCAAAAATCATATGTCTTCTCCTTTATAGTGTGACAGGTCTTTAGTTTGTTTTTACAACAAGAATATAAAATCCAAACTAAAAAATGCGAATAAACCGTTTCTGCGTCTTATCACAGGTATAACCAACTTTTTCGTAAAATGCATGGGCACCCAGACGATGGTCTGCAGAATTTAAGCGAATAAAGTTATAGCCTCGTTTTTTTGCTTCTTGTTCCAATCCTTGGAGCAAAGTTTTTTCCGATACCCTGACCCTGTGTTTGAGGCAAAACAGCTAAAAGCTAGGATATTAAAACCTGGTTTTGAATAAAGGGATTCATAAACTTCAGCATGTACATAGCCAAGCAAGTCATGGCTAGACGAATCCTCGAAACCTAGTAAATAGTGATGAGAGTCTTGAGACAACTTAGCTAATTGACGAGCCGTTTCTTCAGGACTAAAAAGCATAACCTAAAAGCCTCTTTGTTAATCTCGCATATAGATGCAACATCTGTTGCTTTCAAAGCACGTAACATGTTATACCTCCTCAAAAGGAATTACTGGTATCTTGGCAAGGATATCTTCTCTAGTCACCGCTCCTTGTCGTAGGATTATCGCCTTGCTGCCAGATAAGTCTAAAATAGTTGAATCTTGCCCTGTTAAATAAGCATCATCTTCTACTCCCAGAATCTCTTGGTCGAAATCTTTTAAAATTTCTTCAAAAGTAACTCCGCTAGCTTGACCGGAAATATTGGCAGATGGTCCGATTAATGGACCAAACTCACGAATCAATTCCAGTGTTACAGGATGATTCGGCATCCGAAATCCAACTGTCGTCAAATCTGAATTGACCCAGTCAGGAACTTTATCATTAGCTTTTAAGATGATGGTCAATGGACCTGGTAAAAATTTTTCTACAAGTTGTTGTAAATAAGGTGGCTGATTCTTAGAAAAGTTCAAGATATCAGCTAGACTAGCGACATTAAGATTAAGTGCCTTGTCTCTGGGACGACGTTTGAGCTGGTAAACATGGTCAACTGCTTTTTCGTCTAGAGCCTTGGCAAAAAGACCGTAAACCGTCTCTGTAGGCAGAACGACAGCTCCGCCCTTTTCCAATTCTTGTCTAATCCTGTCCATCATCAACCACGACCATCCTATCTTTACCAAATTGGTCCTTGAGTGTTCGTACTCGCTTTTCAGGAAGATTCTTCCTAAAAAGTTCAGGAACACTTTGACCTTGTTTGTAGCCAATTTCAAGATAAATCTTACCACCATCATATAGAAAGTCCTTTGATTCTTCCGCAATTCTGCGATAGATCGCTAGACCATCCTCATCTGCAAAGAGGGCTAAATGTGGCTCTGAATGGAGAACATTCAAACCAACTTCTACCTTATCTGCTCGAGAAATGTATGGTGGATTGGATACAATTATATCATATTTTGAAGAAATTTCGGAGAAACAGTCAGATTTAATAAAGGATAATGTTAGACCTTGATTATTAGCGTTTTCCATCGCCAAATCCAAAGCATCCTGAGAAATATCGGCAGCTGTGATTGTCCAATCTAGTCTATTTTTAGCTAAAGCAAGAGCAATAGCACCACTCCCTGTTCCAATATCTAGAACTTTGAGATTTTCCTCTGGATTCTCAGCCAAAATGAGTTCCACCAACTCTTCTGTCTCTGGGCGAGGAATCAAGACCCGCTCATCTACTTTTAACTGCATCCCAAAGAATTCAGCATGACCGATTATATACTGGGCGGGTATATGATTTGCCAATTTCCTGTAAATGTCCTCTATAAGCTGTAACTCTTCATCTGTTACCTCTCGCTGAAGAGCAAAGACGAAGTCTGTAAATGACAGATTTTTTAGACTACGATAGACAAAGGAGAGGCTTTCTGCTTCCTCTCCCTGTGCTATCAACTTTTCCTCAAAATCCTTAAAAATTTGAGCTACTTTCATTATTTGTTTAATTCTTCCAATTTTTGAGTTTGGTCGTAAAGAACCAAGGCGTCCACAACTTCATCTAGTTTACCAGACAAAATCGTATCTAGTTTTTGAAGAGTCAAGCCAATACGGTGGTCTGTCACACGGTTTTGTGGGAAATTATAAGTACGGATACGTTCTGAACGGTCACCAGTACCGATAGTAGACTTACGCTCTGCGTCCTGTTCATCTTGAGCAATTTGAGCAAAGTGGTCAGCAACACGCGCACGAATAATCTTCATAGCCTTCTCACGGTTTTTCTGCTGGGTACGTTCTTCCTGCATTTCAACCTTGATATTGGTTGGCAAGTGAACGATACGAACGGCAGTCGCAACCTTGTTGACGTTTTGTCCACCAGCTCCAGATGCGTGGTAAATATCCACACGAAGGTCTTTTGGATCAATATCGTACTCTACTTCTTCTACCTCAGGCATAACAAGGACAGTTGCTGTCGAGGTATGAACACGACCTTGGCTTTCTGTCACAGGGACACGTTGAACACGATGGGCACCAGACTCATACTTAAGCTTAGAGTATACAGACTGACCTGATACCATGGCAACCACTTCCTTGAAACCACCGACACCGTTCATAGAAGCCTCCATGACTTCAAAGCGCCAGCCTTGAGCTTCAGCGTACTTTTGGTACATGGTTAGCAAATCACCAGCAAAGAGGGCTGCTTCATCTCCACCAGCTGCTCCACGGATTTCAAGTATGATGTTCTTGTCATCGTTTGGATCTTTAGGAAGGAGCAAGATTTTCAGTTTTTCTTCGTACTCTTCTTTTTCAGCCTTAGCATCTTTCAATTCTTGTTTGGCCATTTCTTCCAAGTCAGCATCTCCGCCTGATTCTTTAATCATCTCTTCGGCATCGATAATGTTTTGAAGGACTTGTTTGTATTCACGGTAGGCTGTTACTGTATCACGAGTTGAAGCTTCTTCTTTGGACAATTCCATGAAGCGTTTGGTATCAGAGACCACATCTGGGTCACTGAGCAATTCTCCCAACTCTTCATAACGGTCTTCTACAGCTTGTAGTTGATCATAGATGTTCATTTTTTCTCCTTATTTTTCAATTGTTAAATCGTATATGGCTACTACTTCGTTCTCAAATATTTCCCCAGTTTCTTTAAATCCATAACTGAGGTAACAAGATCTTGCATGTTCATTTTCTGGTTCATAAGACAACCAAAGTTTATTGGATAAACCTGCTGGCGCTGTCCGAACATAGTCTAGCACCTTATCCATAATTGGTTTTAAAAAGTATCCTTGATCTTGAAAAATGCTTATCAATCATGAAACGAAATAGTAAATAATTTCCATTACTAATTCCGATTTTTATCATATGCTAACATCACAAAAACCTATGATTGCATCATTATCGTAAACTGCCAATGGAGCTACAAAATCTCCATTTTTGTGTGAGACATATGCTTCAGCTAAACTAATTGCGTTAGTAGCAATAAATTGTTTTTTGATATTCTTTAACATCCAAATTCAGAACATCAAAAATAATTTTTCCATTGTAACATCTCTTAGTTCAATTGTCATAGTCTTGTTCCTTTTTGGATGTTATCAGTGGTGCAAAATAATGTTTACGGCAAACCGAGATATAGGTTTCATTGCCACCTATCTGGATTTGCTCACCATCATAGACTGGCAGACCATTCTGCGTGCGCAAGACCATGGTCGCTTTTTTCTTGCAATACTGGCAAATGGTCTTGATTTCGTCAATCTTATCTGCTAAGAGCAAAAGATATTTTGAACCTTCGAATAGTTCATTACGAAAGTCATTTTTTAAACCAAATGCCATGACAGGTATATCTAACTCATCCACAACACGAGCTAGGTCGTAAACATGATGACGTTTCAAAAACTGGGCCTCATCAACAAGCACACAATAGGGCTTTTCAGGTAAATCTCGGATGAACCCAAAGATATCCGTCGTTTCCTCAATAGCAACTGCTGGTCTTTTCATCCCAATTCGACTTGAAACATAGCCAACACCGTCACGCGTATCCAGAGCCGAAGTCATAATCACAACTCCCTTTCCTTGCTCTTCATAGTTATAGGCTACCTTGAGAATCTCAATCGTTTTTCCTGAGTTCATGGTCCCATAACGATAATACAACTGTGCCATGCTTCTATTTCACGTCCATTTCTAAATTTTTGCTACATTCTAGTATACCATATTTTCTCAAAGCTTTAAACGGCAAATTGTGGTAAAATAGAAGAAATCAAATAACTAGTGGAGGACGCAATTATGCCATTTGTACGCATCGATTTATTTGAAGGACGCACGTTAGAGCAAAAGAAAGCCCTAGCCAAGGAAGTAACGGAAGCTGTTGTTCGCAACACTGGAGCACCTCAATCTGCTGTTCATGTCATTATCAACGATATGCCTGAAGGAACCTATTTCCCACAAGGCGAAATGCGCACTAAATAAAGCTTAAGCAATCTGCTTAGGCTTTTCTTTATAAGTGCCATTCGTTGAATAAAACACTATATTTTGTTACAATTTTAAGAGATATTAGTCTATACAAACAAATAAACTATAAAGGAATTGAAATGATTACACGGGAATTTGATACCATTGCAGCAATCTCCACTCCACTAGGTGAAGGGGCTATTGGGATTGTTCGTTTAAGCGGAACAGATAGCTTTGCTATCGCCCAGAAAATCTTTAAAGGCAAGGACTTGAGCAAGGTTGCTAGCCACACTCTTAACTACGGTCACATTGTTGATCCTCAGTCAGGCAAGGTCATGGATGAGGTTATGGTTGGGGCTATGAAATCTCCAAAGACCTTCACTCGTGAAGACATTATCGAGATCAATACCCACGGTGGAATCGCCGTAACCAATGAAATTCTCCAACTGGCTATCCGTGAAGGTGCTCGTATGGCAGAGCCTGGTGAATTTACTAAGCGTGCCTTCCTTAACGGTCGTGTAGACTTGACTCAGGCCGAGGCTGTTATGGATATCATCCGTGCCAAGACAGACAAGGCCATGAATATTGCGGTCAAACAACTAGACGGTTCTTTATCAGACTTAATTAATAATACTCGCCAGGAAATCCTCAATACTCTTGCACAAGTAGAGGTTAATATTGACTATCCTGAATACGACGATGTTGAAGAAGCCACTACTGCTGTTGTCCGAGAGAAAACATTGGAATTTGAGCAATTACTAACCAATCTCCTAAAAACTGCACGTCGTGGGAAAATCCTACGTGAAGGGATTTCAACGGCTATCATTGGTCGCCCCAACGTTGGGAAATCCAGCCTACTCAACAACCTCTTGCGTGAGGAAAAGGCTATCGTTACAGACATTGCTGGTACTACCCGAGATGTCATCGAAGAATACGTCAACATCAACGGTGTTCCACTGAAGTTGATTGATACTGCAGGTATCCGTGAAACAGATGATATCGTCGAGCAAATCGGTGTTGAACGCTCCAAAAAAGCTCTCAAGGAAGCTGACTTGGTACTACTTGTCTTAAACGCCAGCGAACCTCTAACTGCCCAAGACCGACAACTTCTTGAAATCAGTCAAGATACCAACCGTATCATCCTACTGAACAAAACTGACCTACCTGAGGCTATTGAAACTCAGGAACTTCCTGAAGATGTCATCCGTATTTCAGTCCTTAAAAATCAAAACATCGATAAGATTGAAGAACGGATTAACAGCCTCTTCTTTGAAAATGCTGGCTTGGTCGAACAAGATGCTACTTACTTGTCAAACGCCCGTCACATTTCCTTAATTGAAAAGGCAGTAGAAAGCTTACAAGCAGTTAACGAAGGTCTTGAGCTGGGGATGCCAGTTGATTTACTTCAAGTTGACTTGACCCGTACTTGGGAAATTCTTGGGGAAATCACTGGTGATGCTGCTCCAGATGAACTCATTACACAGTTGTTCAGCCAATTTTGTCTGGGTAAATAAGAAAAAACTAGGTCAAAACAAATGCTAGTCACCTAAAAAGAGGTTGGGACAAAAAGATCCCGACCTCACTTTTTATTATCAATCATAATTTGACGCGGTAGCTGATTGAACTTTTTGTTCGTCTTTTAGACTCCAAAAAGCTCCTAATCATCCTCGCGGGGCTGGGACTACGAAATCAAGACTTTGTCTATCGATTTCTGTCCCACCGCCTTTTCTTTCACCTTCTAAGTTATATCCTGCCTTAGCAGATATTTGAAACAAACTTTACCAGTTCTTTTCTATTTTCACTTAGTCTTTGGGTAATTTTCCAGCTTTTTTTCAAGCATTTTTTTGATTAAATAAGGCATCTTGACATTTTCACGACCTTTTTTCTCAATTAATTTTTTAACAAATTCTGGCATTTGTAAGTCTTGTGATTCATCTAAAATATTCTTAGTTTCATCCGAAGGGACTAATTCATCAAAGGTCTCTTCTTCTGGGAGGAATTCTCTAAATTCTTTATGTTCGTTAGCTCGGACAATATTGACCAAGGCATCAATCAAACGAGAATCTGTATTTGGCATTGGTGGACGATGGTAGTTCACACCCAATTCTTGACACAAGTCATGACATTCCACATCGTTGTCAAACAAAACTTCAATGTGTTCACTAATAAAACTAATAGGCACAAAAATATAATGCTCTGGATGTTCTTCCTGTTCTCTAAGATATTCCAAGACATCTGGCTTAATCCAAGGAATACCAATATCACTTTCACTCTGCCAAGTGTTGGTATATTGGTCTGGATTTAAGTCTAATTTCTCAGCAATTAACTTGCTATTTTCGAAAATCTGGTCGATATAGGGATCACCAAAATCCAAGGCAAAAATGGGCACACTGTGGGCAGAAAAGATGACTTTAAAGCTATCCTGTTTCACCTTTTCTTTTAAAATCTTAGCAATTTCATCTGTCCAATAGTTTAAGAGGGCTTCTTCTTGATACCAGTCCTTAATAACTAAAAACTGAATTTGTTTGCTTTCCAAAAACTTTTCATAACCCATGACAGAGTAAAAGGAATAGTGTGGCTCCAAAATCAAGCAAATACACTTTTCAATTCCATCTGCTTCCATTTGCCGAATCACATCTGGAATAAAAGGGGTTGAAAATTTATTGGCAAAATAGACACTATATTCATTTCCCAATCTAGCTTCTACTAAGGCAACTTCTTCACGGGTAATTTTTGAGTGGGGTTCCTCCAATTCGAACATAATTATCATAAAGTGTTTGAATCTCATGATCTTGAGGTCGAACTCCACGACGAATGTTGGTAAAAAAGTTGGCTACTCCTTCAAAGGTAATCTCTTCTGGGTGAACCAAATGTCATCATTAAAATCGCTTTTTTCATCTCTGCATCCTTGTGATATTTTTATCCTTTTTATTGTATCACTAAAGCAGCCATAAGTAAACGCTAACATAAGGATGTTACCTCCCTTCTGACTTTTTGTTTTTCTCTTCTTTCTGTGATACAATGGTTTCAGAAAGATACGGAGGAGTCCGATGAAGAAATCGGCGTTGGTAGCCAATAAATCGATGCAGAGGACTTCAATGTTGACTTTGGTTGAGCAGCTGACGCGGACCTCTGGGGAATCTGCACATACGAAACCTTCTCAGCTGCAGGGTGCCGAACTTTACCCACAGGTCGCAAATGGTTCTGCAACTGGGAACATGCTAAGGGACAATGGTCACTGCCTCCAGTTGGCAATCGACTTCCACAACCAACTCCAGCAATGGTGACCGCTCAGAGTTGACTGATGCTGCAAGGTTTCTACCATCTCATGGATGTCACAGGCACTGTTGAGGAAGCGCGTGCTAGGTTACATCATTCGTGACTTTGAAAAAGACAGCCTCGAAGCACGCAAAGCTGCTATGCAAGCTATTGCTGATAAGATGAATCATGCAACTGCATAGCGATCGTAGCTTGCTTTCGACAGACTAGTGATTCAATACTAATACGAAGGAAGTCATGTGAAAAAGATATGACGCCAGTAAAGCAAATACCATCGCTGTAGCAGTCATGAGAGTCCTTGATATTATCTACCACCATCGAGCCTCATCCGTGAGGAACAGACGGTTCTAAAGATTCTCCTATGCGGAATTCCTACCCATTATCTGCGTTGGTGGCGAAAATATGCATCGTGTGGAATACGTCAGCCTTCAAACCATGGAACGCAGTTGAGCTTACTAATAAATTGTATTCAGAAGACTAAAAAGAAGCAGGTGTTTGCTTTTTTAGCTGACTTCTTTATCACTTGGTTTCCTGAGAACTAGTTGTTGGATTGCTTGATCTAGCCTGTGTTCTGTCGCCTTGCTTGTTTCAGTAGTTGTTTCAGAACTTTACTCTTACCTGGCTTAGCTTTGGATCAAAGTTCTGGTTTAATGAGACAATTTCTTGCGCAAGAAGAGTTTAGTTTATTCTTTATCAGCTGAGAATGATCAAATTTCAGCCATCCACTTTTTCAAAGTCCGCATCAGAACCATTATTCATTTTAAATAAGTATGAAGATAAATAATACCGTTGTATAGTTTTTGGTAAAGAACTAAAACCTGGGTCTTGTTTCGAATTATCACGTTCATTTTGGATTGTCGAGTAGTGTTTCAAAAGATCTGAACTGTATTTAATTCATCAAGGTCCGCGTCTTTCTCCAATGCTACCTTGAGATTTTCTACTTCACAAAGGAGTAAGCTTTTGGCACCTTCTTTCTTTGACTTGAGCCACTAATTCCGCTTGCTAAGAGTCCTTCTACTTGAGCTTTTCAACATGACTGCTTTGTTCCTCAGGCTGCATTTATCATACAAAACCTTCAAAACCCAGTGGACTGCTGCCTTAGCAATTTATCCACTTTTTTCAGTATCTAAAATATTTCAGGCTGGGATTACTTAAGCAGGTCTATTCTGGTGTTTTCAACTTCCAGTTTTGTTTGATAGATTGGGAAGAGTTTGTTCGGTTGCCTTATGAAGATCAGACTGATAAAAGAGTCCGTTGTTGGCAACCTTATTCTAAGAGTACAATAAGGACCGTCAGATAGATGTTGTAGAAATACTTGATATTCGACTGTCGTAACACCAGTACGGTCATTAAATCTGGTAAGGTTTGTAACTTAGCTTTCCAACTTAATTAAACCTGGGTTTCATCTTGAGCTCAGTTTATTTTCTTGAAGCTGGTCAATAAATCCTTCTTAGGGAAGTCCATAAGAATCTGTGTCTAAGGTACTAATTCATCTACTAAAGCCGATATTTTGTCCAAAGGACTGATTTCGTTGGGTTTGATAATTTGAGTCACGAATATACTGCTTATCAACAAATCCAAAGCGCCAAATAACCTGCAGAGTTTATTGATAGCTTCTTCCATTTCAGAGAATTGACCCAAGCAAGCCCAATTTGTCTTGTAAATAGGTTTATCCTTGTAAACTTGCTGACTCTCTGCTAGAAGTTGATCAACTTTGTTTTGAACAGTCGTTTCATCAATGCACCCAGGCTGGTGTTGACTGTAATGCAGGAATTTTGTTTTCAAAGCGACTTCTATAACTTTAGTTTGAACCTGATGTAGTATGTGATCACCATGAGGGACAACAGTTGCCCATTTTCAACCTGCAAGCTACAAGGAAGTCACCATCACGTAGAGCAGTTGTGGTTGAGTTCGTTTAGGAAATCAAGCTCCACTACCTGCTAGCGGAATACGGAACGTGTCTTTTACGAATTATGTAAGGGTGAATGTGAGCTGGATTCACAAGCTTAATTGGATTACCAAATACAAAGAATCCATTTGAAATTTATAGCCCCAAGAGGAAATCGCCATGTTTTAGAAATATAAGCTTTCATTTTTTCATCACAGCATCCTGAGAGAAATCCTCTACAGTCTTGGTGCAAGAGGTTTAACATGTTCTTACCTGATGATGACCATGCAACTGTGTTCCTATGCAGCTCATCTGCCTTTTCTGAGCAAATCTTCTTAAAGAAATAATGGGCATGGTCTCCGTGTGAAACCAAACCTTCCATCTCTTTAATTTAGTCACCTGATTAGCACGAACTGGTGATTATGGTCTTCACCATGGTGTAGTAAGGATCATGCCCTTCAATGTGGTGCCTCATCTTAATGGATTAGGCTTAATTTGCCTTTACCTTTCAAGTGTTCCTGAGCTCTTTAACTCCTGTTGAGCCGTCAAATCTTCTTGTAAAATAATGATTGTGATCTCCATGCGAAACTACAAAAACCTTGCTCATCTCACTTATCACTCTGATTAGCATCGAACTGTGATTGTGCTCTTCACCATGGTGGTGAACATGCCCTTCATGGTGCTCATCTGATGGATTAGGTTTAACTCGGCTCTACCTTCGGCGTTCCTGTTTTTAATCTGTTGTTTTCGTCAAATCCTTCCTTGTAAAAGTAATGATTGTGGTCCTGTGTGAACGATAAACTTTGCCTGTCTCATCAATCACTGATTGGCTGCGGTGTCATGGTCATGCTCTTCATGATGATGGGAAAGTGGTACCGTGGTCGTGGTCTTCGTGGTTGAGATCTAAGAATCTTCTTTGACTACATGGTCTTCTTTTGCTTCATTTGGAGTTTCAGGATTTGATGGTGTTATTTGCATCTGAGCGGTACCAACGCACCTTTTGCCCCAAAAGCAGATATAGACTACCATATGGATGAAATGGTAGTAGACTTATGAGGGATAGAAGCTTACCTAATAGCCGTACGACTGCTGATTTTAGCTGGGTCAAATACCAAACTATCAGATTCTTTAGCGTTGACTAACTGTTAAAGCATGGTGTTGTTCTAGAAGTTTTGAAGATTATTTTCAGAAATGGATTGCCGTGTTGGTTTCTACTTGATGACTTGTCTAATACCTAAATCGGTTTATAGTCTGTTAAACTTTGTTGATTTCCTTCCAGTGCATGTGTTTCGAGCAGCAGCCAATTCACTTAAGATAGTAGGAGCACCCTTTAGGAACGGAAGGATAATGCCTACATGAGGAACGATATGTCACCAGAACTTTAATAATATCTGCACATTACAAGAGCATAAATTCATCATCCGTTGTGTATCGGCCGGAGTCGCAGCAAGGACTTCCTTGCTCTACTTCTCATCTGACGCTCTTCTTTTTGTTTCTCGATTTGGTCTTTTGGTATGAATATTTTCTATGCGACTAGCATCTTTCAGATAGACATAATATTTCCCATCCACCTTGATGATATAGCCAATTTTAATCTCATTGACAACATTCCATCATTTAGTTGATAATTTGATCTCATGATCAATTCTTCACTAAAGATAGTATCAAGGCACTACCATTGTAGAAATGGAAATGGTCACCGAGAAGTCACATAGCCTTGATCTGTAATCTTAGTAACAATCATTCAGCGTTCATTCCTTCTTTGCTGATCGATCAGGTGTCAGATTTTCATTCTTTTAGCACTGTGACCTTTCCCCTATCACATAGGATACATTGCTGTCATCTTTTTTCAGCTTGATGTTGATTTAAACAAGTGCAGAGCACTAAGGCAAGAAACCACTGCAGATCCCTGCTAAATATTTTTACATCATAATCTCCTTAATATTTCAATTCTTCAGCTATAAGATAGCCATATTTTCTTTCTAGGGTCAAGTAGGACTTGTTACCTTGTAATGTTTCAAAGGGTCAGAGTTCAAGAGTCAATTTCGTTGATTTGATGGGGTATCACATCTTGATGAAGGTTACTCTGCAAAGATGGTTTCAACCTTATGCCTCAAGCAAATCTCTGGACTTCAGTCATAATTGTCTTGGACTTTGGCCTGATCAGGGTGATATTCCTGCAATCCCAAGCCGATTTAGGTCAAACTGTTTTGCCAAAGAAGGAAAAGGCTGCATAACAAGCAAATGCCTTGATTGTTTCTTTCAGATGGGTTGGTATTTCTTGGCCAAACCGTGAGCCTGAACTAAAATTCACCGGTATTTTTCTGATAGGTATCCTTGTTGGCACTGTCCAGTTCGGACAACTTATCAGCGATAATCTGTGCCTTCTGCTACTCTTCAGGGCTCAAGCCAAGTGTGAGGATTGTACACAGTCTCCCAATCCCATTCCAGCCTTGCATATCTCTAAGCCAGGCACGCGCTCCAAAGTCATACCCTTCAGATGCTCTCAAACCTTTACCTTTGATTTTGCAGACTTGTCCAACTTCCTGCCCTATGACTCTAAGGTATGAGAAATGGATAAACAACATCCGCATCGTAGATAGCTGCAAAATATTTGTTGACGGTTCATAAGAATGAATGTCTGAACTAGACTGGAATTATCTTACATCATTAAGATTACCAGAAATTGCTTACCATACATATAAGATAAAACTGGTAACTATTTCTCATTCCTTTAGCTTCAATGTTTTATGAAGATTCGAATTAGATTTTTATTCATGCTCCTTGCAAAAGAGCAAACAAGCGTAAATTATGTCAAAGGACACTTTTTTTCTTAATTACAACTCCTTAACCAGTGTTTAAATCAAGTTTAATTAACTAGTAAACACTCCTACTACCTAAAATTTGCATGTCAACTGATAATCTGATTTTACTTTTTCTAAAAGCATCGATAACGATGCTTGGTTTTAAACCTGATATGAATATCTCTCCTTGGGAATTTCTACGATAAGATCCTAGGAGTTCATCCAGTAATTGTTTTGGAACTGTCTTAGTAGTTTTACATATAATGTTTCTTTTTGCTATCCTTGACAATATATAATTGATAAATTTTATTTCGATGAGAATATGGTATGTTGAGACTAGATAGAGCTGTTGAACATTATTTAGATTGATTGCTTGAGTTCCTTTGGAATAGGTAAGGTGGTTTTATAAAGAATAACCTTTAAACTTGATTGTAAAATCTGCCTTGTTCGCAATTCCTTCAACATTTCCTTGCAATCCAGGATAGGCTTGATAAAGTTTCAAAAGCTGCGATAGATTTTTACGAAGAAGAAAGGCACCTACTAATGTGATTAGCCAATTCCTCCAAAATTGGTGGCACCACATATGTGCCATGCTATCTTTGAGGTTCAGTCAAACTCAGAGCAGACACTTGAATTCATGTCTAATGAAACAGTTGAACTAGGAAGTTCAAGTATAGAGTCAAGAGCTAGACAACCTACAATTCATTATTTCGAGATTTGTTACATTTCATCTAGAGGTTGTAATTGTGTACCTACTAGAGTAGCTGGATTATCTATAAGTGTTTGTACAGCTTTGTTTCAAGCTTTTGAATCTCTTTATCATTTCTTTTAGCTTCATAAACTGCAAATTTACCATCACCATCATTACAGTATACAAACAAGATAAAAAGTACCTAATCAACTTCCAACCACTTCTGGATATATCATAGACAGTCAGAATTTTACCCGACTGAGTATCATCTGAAATGATCCAAATATGCTGGTGATGATTCCAGCATGAAGACAGTTCAGAAAGCAAAGAAAACTAGTAGTGAATAAGCCCTGAAATAAAGCTTCGCTTTTTCTTTAAACATCATATCTCCTTTAGTTTGATGGGATGTACCAGCAAAATTCCTATAAATTTAATACAACTATCTTAAATACAAATACTATTAAATCGAAAAGGCTATCAGAATAATATATGATATTTCAAAGAGCTTGAGATAATCTCAACCTATCATTTCAAATCCCATTTTCAAGCATCTGTCTTATCTTGCTTAAGTTGCTTGACCAATTGATCTATAATACCATCGAATCACATCATGTCACGGATACGATTCCAACTAATAGATTTGGTCACTGTTTCCACCATAAATATCTTCATCAAAATCAAAGATATTCACTTCCAAAACGCTCTTCCTCTCCATCAAAAAGTAACGTTCTTCCCGACACTGGCCATTCCTGACAGAGTTTTCTTGATTCTCGATATCAACGGTATAGACACCCATCTGTCGGCATATAAGTACGATCCAAAGAGCACGAGATTGGCAGTTGGATAACTGATTGTTCGACCATCGAGTACGTACCGTGCACGACTATCCCTCTTGTAGAAGTGGACTTTCCTAGTAACGTGACCAGCTTCTTCACATCTCCTTCAAGGATAGCTTGTCGAATACGTGTAGAGCTAATCTTTCCCTTTTTCATCTTCTACAGGAGGTACTATGACTACTTCTCCATCAAAGATTTCTTTTAAATCTTCAGCTGATTTTCTATCAGAACCTAAACTATAGTCAAATCCAACTACAATGGTATCTGCTTTAACTTCTTTGACAAAAGGTATCTCACAAACTCTTGAGCTGTCATATTAGCGATACGACTTGAGAAGTCCATTAAATAAAGATTTTCGACACCAGCACGTTTAAACTTACGTTCACGTTCTTCTGCATTCAGGATATGAAGTAAATTTTCTGGTGAATAAGGATTCAAGGTTAATTTTGGTGATTCATGAAAAGGTAATTAAAGCAACGCTTAATCTCTTCTTAGCAGCAATTTCACCAGCAATGCTAAATAATTTTTTGATGTCCTAGATGAATACCATCAAAATATCCTAAAACGAGGACTGTTGGACCCTGGTGTTGCAATGTCTTTTTCAGTTTTTATAGGTATTGTTACAATCATAGTCATATTATACCAGAAAGAAGAAAGCATTCAAAATATTACGAATTTAAAAAAACTATAAGTTACTTTTTACTTCTTTTTCTCAATTGCTCCAGAGTTTCGATATTATATTTGTCCATGACTTTTGGTAGGTTATCAATGATATCAGGACAGGCATAAGGATTCGTAAAGTTTGCTGTACCGACACCCTATTGCTGAGGCACCAGCTAATACATTTCAATGCAGCTTCAGCTGAATCAACTCCTCCCATACCAATGATTGGTAGATTAGTTGTTTGAGCTACTTGACGGATTAGTTTAAGAGCTACCGGAAAAACTGCAGGCCCAGACATTCCACCAGTACCATTGGCGATGATTGGTTTTCTAGTTTTGAGATCAAATCGCATACCAACAAGGGTATTAATCATAGTGAGACCACTAGCACCCGCATCCTCTACTGCTTTTGCGATGGTCACAATATCAGTTACACTAGGCGTTAATTTTACGTAGACAGGAACTGATGAAGCCTCTACGGCTGCTTTTACCACATCATAAGCTAAATCTGGGTCTTGCCCAATCAAAAGTCCGTGATTCCCATGATCGACGTTTGGACAAGAAATATTGAGCTCAATAGCTTTCACGTTAGGTGCCTTGGAAATACCACTAGAAACTGCTGCGTATTCTTGCTTTGAAAATCCAGCGACATTGGCAATGATTGGAAGATTCGGATACTCTCTTTGCAACCAAGGTAACTTTTCAGAGAGTACGACATCTAAACCAGGATTTTGTAGACCAATGGCATTCAGCATACCAGCAGGTGTTTCTGCCACTCGTGGAGTAGGATTTCCAAAACGTGGTTCAAGGGTAGTAGCCTTAATCATGATAGAGCCCAAGAGGTCCAAATCATAGTATTTGGCATATTCTTGACCGAATCCAAAACAGCCTGAAGCAGGAATGATAGGATTCTTTAATTCTAAGCCTGGTAGAGAGACTTGTAATCGATTTGTAGTCATGACACTCTCCTTATAAAACAACAGTTCCTGTTTTAAATACAGGCCCATCTTCACACACACGTTGACTAACTGTTTCACTATCTGGTACTTTCAATACGCAAGCGTAGCAAGCCCCTCATGCCACAGGCCATACGAGATTCTAATGATAGATAAGCTCTTGGATGGTCGTAAAATGTTTGATTAATGTATTTCATCATACCAGGCGCACCGCATGAGTAGATTGCATCAAATTCTGTGTCAAATTCGTTAATCACTACAGAAACATTTCCTTTAATACCATAAGATCCATCATCAGTCGTTACAAAGACCTGACTAAATCTGGATAATTCATCTTCCAAAATAACAGCATCTTTAGTAGCGAATCCTAGAACAGTCGTAATTTCTACACCTCTCTCATGTAGTTGTTTAGCTACTTCAAGTAAGGCGACACTCGATTCCACCACCAACTAGAAGAACCTTGCAATAGTCGTCTAGCTCAGATAAATCGAAACCATTTCTTGAGGTCCCATAAACATCTAAGCTATCACCTGTTTTTAAGCTCGAAAAGATTGCTGTCCCTGCTCCTTCAACTCGATAGATAAGTCTGCATTTCTTAGTCACCTTATCTATTGATGAGATTGAGATTGGACGACGTAAGAGATGGGCATCATCAGGTACACGCAAATGAAGAAATTGGCCCGCTTTTCATAGCTTCGACCATTTCTCCTTCGAGAACTAGTTCAAAGATTGCTGGCGCGATTTCCTCTGAGATACTACTCATAACTTCCAAACGAATTGCACCCATTCGTTTTTTACAATCTGGATTCATAACTTTTCCTCCTTAAATTTTAAGGGGATCAGATAAAGAAAAACCTTGCACTTGCAAGGTTTCAGTTAAGATATTTACACAAAAGTAGCAAATAAGCACTTGCTTACTTGTTTCCATTGTAGCTTCTTTTCTCTGACACCTTGTGAGTCTCTCTGGACTGCCCTTAAAGGTTAAATTTTCACTAGTATACTGTATCAAACATAAAAAGTCAAGTAAAAATATGTAAGGTGTCATTTCATAAAAGTCGCTTATTTTTGTGAAGAAAGAATCTTTTCTAATTTTTGATAATCTTTAACACTGTCAATTTCATAGATAGAGTTTTCTTCCAACTCTTCTACATATACATCTAGTTCTTTGATATTATCTTTGACCATGTTGTCCCAATAGAGGTCCACAAACTCGCCACTTGCATAGGCATCATCGATAAATCCAACAATCTTCTCAGCTGTTGGGGCGTCCCAGAATGACACACCACTCAAGATGCGTCCATTTTTGCTATCTACAATGATATCTTGAACTTTGTAATCATCTCCATAAACTAGGAACCACTCATTATCACAATCTTCACGATAAACACTGAAATAAGTTGAACGTTCGATATCATTACGGAACATATTTTTGAAAAGATAGTTATCCGCATCGATAACATAGCTGTTGGCTAATTCTTCTTTTACCAAGTAAAGAGAGTAAAAGTTATTGTAATCAGCATACTTATCGTTGAAGACCAAACGAACCCCGTACTTTTCTTTAAGATAGTCGAATTGTTCTTTTAAATAACCGACAACGATGATAATGTCATCAATTCCACGTTCTTTCAAAAATTCGATTTGATATTCAACCAATGGTTTTTGATTGACTTTAACCAAGGCTTTGGGAGTATTTTCTGTCATGGGTCTCAAACGTGTTCCCAACCCAGCTGCTAAGATAATCGCTTTCACGCGTTTTCTCCTTTATTCTTTAATAATAATATAAACACCAGCCATTACGATAAGTGAAGTAATGATGGTCAGTAAATTAAGGGGCGAACCCAAGAAAATCGCTGCAAACAAAACAGTCCATACTACATAACTCACATTTAGACCAGTAGCTTTTGCTGGCTGCAATCGATTGATCGCAATGTAGTAGGCAAGGTAAGAAATCATGTTACATCTTTGCAAAAGATAATCAAAAGTCCCAATAATTGTCCATTTGCCACTTCTGCAAATGAATGATGCAGAAGAGAACAATAACAAGATAGGACAAGAAAGATGTGACTTGTCGTATCAAGAGTGCTTCGAGTTCACTGAGTTCACTTTCCATAGCAAATGAGCTGAGAACACTTTCACTTCCCCAAGCAAGGGCACAGATCAAGGCACAGAGGATACCAATATAGAATGAATTGACCTGTTCAACCTTGTAGGTCTGAGCAATAATTCCCTGCAATAATTAATAAAATTCCAAATACTGTATTCTTCGAAACCTTATGCTTAAGAATAAAGAAGGCAAGAAGGACAGAAACCGCAGGATAAATCGCTGAAACTGAGGATGCTAAAGAACTACCGATATACTTGACTGCATAGAGATTGGCCTGCATGCCAATTGGCCCAGCCAATAGTGCTCCGATAATAACACTGACATTTCGAATGTTCAAGAAGATTGAAAAACGTACCTTTCCTTCTTTAAATAAAAGATATCTAGCAAGATAAAAAAATACTCAGAAAGTCATGTGCATCTGCTACTACAAAAGGCGAAAGCTCTGTAAAGATTGAAAAGATATAGGCGCTAATCGTTAAGCCTAATCCCCAGAAGACACCTGATAGTAGCCCAAAAGAAACTCCATTTTTAGTTTTCATTAGAACCTCCCATAGAATCCAATTCCTTCACTGCTCTATTGTAACGAGAGATTCCGTAATCTCCGAAATCTGCACCATTTTCTTCTTTGTAAATAGTCCAAAGACTCCAAATGATATCTTGTAAGATTTTGTAAATACGAATTTTCTCCCTTGAAACTGGAGTCTTGTCACTCTCGTAGTGACTTAAAAAGTCTTCTTCTTCTGAAATAGTAAATTCAGATTCTAGGAAGAGGGCTGCCAAATCCCACATAGGATCATTCATAGATGAATATTCCCAATCAATCAGATAAAGATGTCCATCTGGTCCTTCAATAAAGTTTTCTGGAACCAAATCAATATGACATGATTTCTTATCAACTCCGATTTGTTCAAGCTCTTCTTTCAGAGAAAACACAGACTTTCTGATAGCTTCATAATTAGGATAAGAAATCTCCCCTTGAATCAATGATTCATATTTTTTGATTTCCTCAAAAGGAGCAAACTCTCCTCTTAGTTCTTTACCAGACGCATGGATTGTTTGTAGAAATTGGGAGCTATCTTATCAAATTTATTTTTAATGGTAGTTGAATCAAGTGTCTCAGCATTTTTCGATGTACTGATTAACCTTGATACCTGCTTCGATATCAAAAAGATAATTTTCTACATCTAATTTTAAATCTTTCAACAACTCAAGATTGTACTTTTCATTCTGCCGGTCGATTAATTTATCAGTACCTTTACCGAAAAACTTAACGATGTATTGGTTTGAGGATGTTTTAACCAAATAGTTCTGATTGGTCATCCCACCCAACTGTTCAACGCTCTGAATTTCTTCGTCACCAGATAATAAAGAAGCAATCTTTTCTTTAACGATTTCTTTCACAATCATCCTCCATTAGACTTCCCACTTAAATACTGTCTTGAAGGCAGTATTAAGGTCTGTTGCAAAAACTCGATGAATATCCTTGATTTCTCTGACTGGTTCTTCTAAATAAATGATATTTTTCAAACGATTGGCAAACTTCTTAATCTCCATCATTTGGATAGCATTTTCAAAGTCAACTCTTCCAGAACGAGAAGACCCAACCAATAACAAGCCTTTTTCCAATGAATCACGAGTATTGATATTAACTTTATACTCACTAACTCCCATCATCAAAATGGTACCTTGTGGTTTAATGTAGCGAATCAAGTCATTAATAGCAGGTCCACATCCATCACCACCACAGCATTCGAAACCATGGTCAAAACTAAGATCCTCTGGAATGCTATCAGTAATGTAGAGCTCTTTTGCAAATGAGAATAATTCTAATTTCTCCCAATGACGTCCGATAACAATAATCTCAGCTTCTGGCAAAGTGTAGTTGATAATATTGGCCATGACAAAAGCTAAACTTCCATCACCAATGACAGCGATGCGTTGACGTCTGCTGTGAGATACCGTCATGAAACGATTCATAGCATGCATGCCAACACTGACAAACTCTGTAATGGCAGCAACTGTGTCTTCGATTTCTTCGTAAGCTACCACACGATCCTTTGGTAGAGATACAAATTCTCGCATAAACCCATCATAACCACTTGAAAGGAAATATGTTCCTGTCATGTAATTTTCGTAGAATTCCTTATCACTTTGCATAGGTGGTTGATTTGGAATCATAACAACCTTCTGACCAACTTTGTAAGTACCTGTTGGATCAGAAATGACTGTACCACAAGACTCGTGAATCATAGCCATTGGTAGTTTTTTCGCTAAAATTTTTGGATCACGTTTACCTTGGTAGTAACGTTGATCCGCGTGACAAACCGCCATGTAATTTGGTCGGATGAGGATATGATTCTCTTGATCAATTTCTTCTTCCTGATATTTAATATTAATAAACTTTGGTTTTGTCAGTTGATAAATTTGATTAATCATGTCTCTAGTCTTTCTCAATCATGCTTTTAGCAATCTTCAAGTCTGTAACTGTTGTAATTTTAAGGTTTGAGTATTCACCTTTTGCCAATGCTACATCTTTACCCTTAATGACAAAGATTTTACATGCATCTGTTAAAATTTCTTTTTCTTCTGCTGATAAAGAACCATACAAATCAATGAAGTCTTTACAACGGAAGGTTTGTGGAGTCTGTCCTTGGTATAGATGAGCGCGATTTGGAATATCTGTGATAAACTGACCGTTTGTACTTTCAACAATGGTATCTACTGCTTCAACTACTGTATCAACAGCATCATGATTTTGTGCAAGAGCAATGTTATCTTGAATCATTCGAAGTGTGATAAAAGGACGAACTGAGTCATGTGTGACCACGATATCATCTTCAGTGATTGGACGATAAGCATCGATAGCTTCAATAATTTTTTCAATACTAGAATTACGGTCCGCCCCACCTTTTGTGATGATGATACGGTCCTTGTGGAGTGGAAGGAATTTTTCAACTAAATCTTCTGCGTGTGTCACCCAGTCTCCGTGAACTCCAACCACAATCTTTTCGATACTTGGCTCTAAGACAAATTTTTCAATTGTATGAATCAAGATTGGGCGATCTCCCAACTCAAGAAATTGTTTGGGTAGGTTACTAATACCCATGCGCGTGCCGGTTCCACCTGCTAAAATTCCAGCGTAAATCATATCGATTCTCCTTTAGTTTGTTCTAAAAACTCATTCTTTACTATTATATCATAATCTAGCATTATCTTGAAATAAATACTAGTTCTCTCCAGTTAGAAACTGATGGCATGAGCACTTTTAGGCTTTTGAACATATATAAATTTAATCCTTGCATTTTTATTTCTCGGTTAAAATAGAGTTCTTCAGAATAATATGAAAGCTTAAAGAAACCTTAAATCATTGGTTGATATGTATAGAGATCCTGAAATTTTAATTAGACTTTTCCAATTAAAATTGTTAAAATAAAATGGAAAATAAAAAGAAAAGGAAGCTAACTACCGCCATGATGAATATGCAAAACATGATGCGTCAAGCTCAAAAAAACTTCAAAAACAAATGGAGCAAAAGCCAAGCTGAATTGGTGCTACAGAATTTGTTGGGACTTCTGCTCAAAACCTTGTAACTGTTACCTTAACAGGTGATAAAAAGTCGTAAAAATTGATTTTTCGATCCTGCAGTTGTGGATGCTGAGGATATTGAAACACTTTCAGATATGACTGTTCAAGCGCTCAATGCTGCTCTTGAACAAATCGATGAAAACTACTAAAAAGAAACTTGGAGCATTTGCTGGTAAGTTACCATTTTAATTATATTCTCAAAAAGAGGCTGATTTACAGCCTCTTTTTAATTTATGTTAATAAGCAAAAGAACTCAGTTGCTTTTATTTAGCAATAAGTCACTATATTCAGGGTCTTCCTGAGCAGTTACTAGTTCTTCTTTTATTCTTTTCCAAGTCGTCCGTAATCATTCCGTCAACACCTAGGTGAAAAAGACTTATTAAATGATTCCGAACTATTGATTGTCCATACATAGAGTTTTCTGCTCAGTATTCCATAGTTTTCGTCACAAAGTATTCATCTAAAGTAGAATACTCCATTGTGTAGCCTGTAGCAACCGTTCTAGGAAAAACAGAATTATAGGGAAGAATAAAGTATACAGGAATATCCTTGTCATACTCTCTCACTTTTTCAACAACCTTATAATCCAAGGATTGCATTTGATGACCATAAACCTTAATTTTTGCACCGTATTTGTCTAGAAAATGTTCCATCATCTGCGGGCTATCTTTTGTGACTAGTCTTAATCTCAATGAGAAGTTTCTGATGTAATTCATTTGCGCGAGTCAGATAATCATCGAAACTTGAAATCTTTGTCTCATAACCATTCTCATGAATGTCAATCTTCTTTAACTCTTCTAAGGTCAAATCCTGTGGTGTTTTATTAATACCAGCTAGGCCTTTAAGATTAGCATCATGCATCATAACAAATTGACCATCTTTAGTCTCCTGGATATCCATCTCGATTAAATCTGGTTTTAACTGCGCTGTCTTTTCTAGGGATTCTACTGTATTTTGTACACCATTACCATTTGATACACCACGGTGTGAAATCACAAGCGGTGGATTGACGACAGGAGCTTCTAGATAATTATATCCTTCAATCGCAAAGAAAATACTGGCACACACCATGACCCCCCATCTCATGATATGGTCCTTCTCACGTCTTGGCATAATATCAAGTTCTTCTCCCGTTAAGAAAGATGTGAATTTGACAAGGAAATAGGTCAGTGCCATATAGTGGAAATTTTTGATAAGAACAAAATTGCAAATAGCAAGGAGTAGAGATTCTCTCTGAGTAAGGCTATCCACTATATACTGAATAGATAATATTGGAATGAGAGGAAGATAGAAGAATAGATTGGTTTTTACAATAATTAAGAATAAATGCCAGGCATAAAACCAAAAGAAATTCTTAGTTTTATCCAAACTATAAATAACCGCTTCCTTGACCGTCATCTTTTCATAAAAGACCTTAGGTAGAGTGAACATCAAGCGAACAGAAACATAGAAGAATAAGAGTGATAAGATAATAATGGCTACCCACCACATCCAGTACTTATCTTCCATGTAGGTTTTCAATAAACTCTGGAATCACGATTTTATTGAAATAATAAATCTTAAATATCTTTCTGATAAAAGGGAACAACATGGCTACGAAAAGAAAGATAAACAAAGCTTTTGAAATAGTCATCTTCTTCATAAAAGCAAGGCTTTCACGAAATACTTTTCGACTATATTCTATAAGAGTCCTTTTTTCGTGATATAGGAGGTGGCGAGCTCCAATAAAGAGAATACTAAGTTGAAAATAGGCTACCAGTAAATTGATAGCTATTAAGATTACGAAGCCAAGACTGACAATGGGAGTATTTTTTATTATCTCAAAAATATTGTTGTAGGAAATAAACAAATATCCAGTCTGACTTAGTAAAAATCCAGCTATCACTGAGTTTAGTGGCAACCAGATATAGTCAACCAACATAAAGATTAGAAAGAATAGAAAGAGGATTTTATCTAGATTAAGGTAAATCTTTTTAAAACCCAATTTTTTCGGTTTTTCAGGTTTCATAAAAACTCCTAATCAAAAAGTTGTGATAAATCCAAAGCACCAAATGGATTCGAATTAAGACTACTTTTAGAATTGAGTAACAGTCTACTCTCATCTGACTCCAGAAAAGCTTCATACACTCGAGCAGTCATACGAGCATCCTCTAGACTATTATGAGATTGCCCTTTAAAACCTAGAAAATTAGACACAGTTTGTAATTTTAGATTAGCAATTCCATGGAGATCGCTACTGCGTCTCTCCAGTGCTTCATTATAGACATCAACTATATATTGATGACTATAGTCAAAGCCATGCTCTAGTAGAATTGGTAAATCACTTTTTGCTGCATTATAACCAATAAGAGGCAAGTTACCAACAAAATTTTGAAATTTTTGCAGGACTTCTTCTACCTTTGGTGCGCCTTTCAATGTCTCTGAAGTAATCCCCGTCAAACCATTAATAAAACTCTTCAAAGGAACATCAGTATAGACATAAGAGTCAAATGCTCCTACTTCTTCACCTTCTTTAAAATGCACTGCTGATACTTGAATCAAATGAGTCTTATCCTGGTGTTTGTTGAATTCTAAGTCAAAGGAGATATATTCTCTTAATGTTTCCATCTTATCATTCCTTATTGATTTGTAAAAACCTTATTGATTTGTAAAAAGAAACCACCTGGTCTAGTCCTAGAAACCAAGCAGTTTTTTCTTATTTGCCAAATAAGCGAGCAAAGAAGCCTTTCTTCGATGCTTGAACTTCTTGCTTAGCTTGATCCAACTCCAACTGAAGTGTTTCTTGATCCTTCATAGCTTGAAGAGTTAACTGTTGTTGTTGATCCAATTGCTTATCTTTTTCAGCGATTTGGCGATCTTTGACACGCATCTGTTCATCTTTTTCAGCCAGTTGCTTATCTTTAGCTTTCAATTGCTCATAAAGACGAATGATTTCAGCGTTCTTTTCATCAACAAGAATTTCCATGAGTTCTCGTTGCTTAACTTCATCACTAACCGGTTCATCTTCAAAGATAGTCTTTTTGTAGATTTCTTCAAGTTTGATCAATCCACTGCGAGTAACAACAGTAACACCCTTGTCGTTTTTTGTAATATCTTCTTCAGGTAATTCTTTGACACGATTATTGATTGCTTGTCGGGATAGTCCCAAGACCTCAGCAATCTCACTGACAGTCATTTCAATACTCATAATATCCTCTATTTTTCTCTAGCTTTTCTTAAATTAAATCTTATCATAAGTAAGCAAAACTGTCAAATAACACTGTATTTTCAATGGTTTTTTTAAGACATAAAAATTTAAAACTATCTATCGGCTAATATTTTTAAAAAGATGAGAGCATCTCATCTTTAGACTAGTAGATAAAAATCGTTTATTCAGTATAATTTTTAAGAGAAAACCTTTCTTGGTTTTGTAGAGATAATCACGTTTCTCCATAATAGCAAGTAACTTCTCACCTTCGAAAGCGGCAACTTCCTTCTCGCTACACTCTAACTCAATAAAACGACCATAACGGACTTCATCTGCCAGTTCAGGAGTCAAGTTTACTTTTACTAAATCCCTGTCCCAATCTCGAGCGGATGGAGAAAGTCTAATTCACCAGCCTCTACTTTTTGAGCAATTTCTTCTAAGGTCAAGGAATCTTCTAACTGTAAACCAGCTGCACTAGTCCGTGTAAGATGAGACATGTGAGCTGCATAACCAAGCTTCTCGCCCAAGTCAACCGATAAGGTACGGATATAGGTTCCCTTGCTACATTTTACTCGGAAGGTAAAACGCGCAAGTTCCTCATCATAGGAAATGGCACTGGTTCTTTCAAAACTATAAATGGTCACCTGACGTTCTGGACGCTCAACTTCCTGTCCAGCACGCGCATACTCATAGAGCTTGCGACCATTGACCTTAACAGCTGAGTACATTGGTGGAATCTGGGTGATAGGCCCTGTCAGACTGGCAATGGCTTCATCGACAAGCTTTTCATCCAGTGGAGACAAAACAGGAGTCTCTGCGACAACTTCCCCACTAGAATCCTCGGTCGTTGTAGAATATCCCAGAGTGATTTCCCCCTCGTAGACCTTCCCCTCATCCTGCATGAATTCTACCATGCGCGTAGCTTTACCAACTGCAATAGGTAAAACGCCCACAACATCCGGATCCAAGGTCCCACCATGGCCAATCTTCTTAGTCCCTAAAATCTTACGCAGTTTAAAGACTACATCATGCGAGGTCATCCCCGCTTCTTTTTTTAAGTTGATAATACCGTTCATTTATTAACTTTCTAAAAATACTAAAACTCTTTTTTGGAAATCCTTATTCTGTTCATAGAGTGCATGCCCACACTCTGGCAAAATGGTGAGCTGGCTATCTTTGATATGCTGATGCAATCCAAGCGAACCATCTACGCCAAGAACATCATCTTTTTCTGCTCAATGATTAACGTAGGACAGTTGATTTTTCCAAAAATCTGAGACTATCATGTTTCAAACAAGATACAGACTGAATATCAATACGTTGTTTATCTTTAATACGACCAAAGATTCCCATAACATTATAAAGCAAGCGCCACTTTTGATAGCTCTTTTTGCGTGTAGGAGTGCTGTGCAATATCCAGCATGAGATGTTTAAAATTTCCAGATTGACTGAGTTTTTTGCCAATGCTCAATTCGTTCTCTAGCAAGTTGACTCGGTTTAGCTGTTGTCACGGCTAGGATGAGCTTTTGAACCTTTTCAGGAAAATCAACTGCCAACCATTGGGCAATCATTCCACCTTGTGAAATCCCCATAACATAGGCGGCATCTAGGTTTAGTGTCTCCATTGCTTCTGCTACATCTGCTGCCATATCCCGTGTCGTATAGCCCCTGCCTCAACTCATTGATTCGAGAAAAAAACATAGATTTTTATAGCGCTTTAGCAAGTAGACGATAAGAGAGGAAAAAGAGCTGGGCCTTTCCTTTAACCGTCTGCAACCCATCCCCCAAGCCTGGTATGATCACTAGAGGCTGCTTTTTCCTTTTCCAAATGTCACATAGTCCATGCTCTTATCGTTAAAATATAAGGTTTTCCCTTTTGTTGAAGACATTACTTCGTTCCCTCTACTATTTTTTCATGATTTATTTATGTTGAGTTTTTAAATGCAAGGCAAAGCCGGCAGTCACTTTTTCAAATCCAACTGCCTGATAAAACTGATGTGCAGCATTTCGTTCAGCGGTTAATCCACTATTTAAAGCCAGTGCCTCAACTCCTTCTTTTACCGCTTGTTTTTTCAATTCATCGATTAGCCTACTAGCAATTCCTTGTCGTCTTGTTTCTTTTGCAACTGACAAAGCTAAAATACGATAGTAAGATCCATCTGCTTCAAAAAAGAAGAGCTTTGCATAACCTAAGAAACCTAAAATTTCTCCGTTTCTTTCAGCTAGAAGACAGCCATAATGTGGTTGAGAAAGAATCATTTCTAAACGTCGAGACAGCTTAGAAGCGGTCGTTGGATAGCCCAAGTCTTCGTATAAAGACAGTAGGGCTTCAGCATCTTTCATGGTTGCTTTTCGTATCTGCATAGGATCCTCCTAGTCTTCCTTCAAGGCAGCAAATTTAGCTTTCATGGTTGGATTCTTCCGAGTCAATTTTTTTACGGAAACATCATCCAACTTGTTGTTAGCGAGGCGGAGTTGGTTTTCTGACGTGGTCAGGAATTTCTTGACTTCTTCCATCCGCTTGATGGCTTTGTCGATTTCATCGATGGCCTTGCCAAAGTTGACTGAGGCTGAATTGTAGTTCTTAGCAAAGGCTACCTTTGAAAGCATCTAAGTCTTCTTCAAAAGTGAGTAATATCAATGTTTTGTTCTCGGATAAGTGCTAACTCCTGCTTGTATTTTAGAGAATTAAGGGCAGCATTACGCAAGAGCCCGATCAGTTGAATAAAGAATTGAGGACGAATGACATACATTTTCTCATATTCGTGACTAACATCGACAATCCCTGTATTAAAGGAGTCAGCATCAGCTTCAAGCATACTTACCAAAACCGCATACTCACATTTCTTTTCTCGTCTGTCCTTATCCAACTCCTTGTAGAAATCGGAATTCTTGTGTTTACTTTTTGTGCCATCAGCTTCATTTTTCATCTCAAACATGATGGAAATAAATTCTAGGCCATTTTCATCAAAATCACGGAAAATAAAGTCACCTTTAGAGCCACGTTCAGAAACCTTGTTGTCCTTTTCGAAATAGGCATTTGGAAAAGCTAAGCTACGAATCTTGTTGAACTCATTTTCCGCATATCTCTCTAAACTTTCACCGATTTCCTTGGTTGACTGTTGGGCCTTGAAATTCTTGTAAAAACTCAACTTGCTCACTAGGCGCTTGAGCTGGGCTTCATAGTTTTGTTTCACCGAAGCAGAGAAAGCTCGTTTTCTTTTTTTCTTGTAAAAGAGCTGATTTTTAACCTGATCGCGTTCTTTTTCAAGATCAGAAAAGAGTTTTTGTAGTTGATTTTTCATGCTCTAAGCGTAAGGTAGCTAATTGATTCTCAAGAGCTTGGACCTCTTTTCTTTTTCTAACAGACTTTTGACTAGTACTTTTGCTCTACTTCCTTTTTGGCCAATTCTTTTTCGGTATCAAAATTCTGGATTTGACTTTGAAAGCTGGGCAATTTTTGGTCTTTTTGCGCTAGTTTTGTCTGCTGTTCATTCATGGCTTTTTGCTCTGCCAAGGCCAGCTCTTGCTTCATGCGTTCATGCAATTCCTTATCAAACTCCACAGTTCGAACTTGAGAAATCAGCTCTGCATATTGGCTTTCATTAACTGTAAAAACTTCCCCACAATTTGGACATTTAATTTTCGTTCATGATTTTCCTCTGTATTTAACATTACTACATTCATTATAGCATGGAAAAAAACAAAAAGAAAAGTTGGAATCAATCAACTTTTTAATCTCACTATGTATCTTCGTTCTTGTTTAAGAAGGCATAAGGCAATCCATCAGTAGACCACCTCCGATAAAGTTACCAATAAAGGTTACACCCCAGTGACGAAGAATATTTCCAATACCGAAGTTTGCGATTGAATCAGCGAGCAACACTGAACTTCACAATCGCAAATGAAGCAAAAGTTTCATGACGATGTGCTCATTTGTTAAGAATACAAACATGTAAATGGCTGATAAAAACCAACCAAAGTTTTGCTCCACCATCCTTGACTAAAAACAAATGAAAGAATGGCGATGTTTACAAAGATATTAGCTAGAATACCTTCAAGTAAAACTAGTTCATTAGAGCGTCCCAACTTCATTTCTACAACTCCAGAAATAAAAGCTATCATGTGTTAGATTAGCGTAAGCTGCTGAATGAGCAAATCCCCAACCAGCGATAAGCGCACCAATTAAGTTAAAGAAAGTACAATATAGAAGAATTTCAGCTGTTTTTCTCCAGCTAATTTTTTTCAAAAAACTACCCGCTGTTAAAAACATCATGTTTGACGTTACCAATTCAGCATTTAAGAAGACAATATAAGCTAGTCCCCAAGCAAAAACAAACGGGAAAAGGAAGCGTCCACTACCTGGTGCAATCTTATTAATCAAATCTGCACCAACGGCTCCTGCTGCCGTACTGAAAGTTAAGAAAGCACCTGCAAACATTGAGCGAATTGCATATTTGAATTTACTTTGACTGTAAAGACTTTCCTTTTTCTTACAAGCAAATTCGATTTTTGAAATAAATTCTGATGAGACCATATAAACTCCTAAAACTTTTTATTTGTGAATATTATAACATAAAATCAACTTTATGGAAAGAGCTTTCTGAAATTTTTAAAAAAATTAAAACCTATGATTCTAAGATACGGATCTTGATATTGTATTTTTTTGTTTCATTCTTTTAAGTTATTGACTAGTTGATCATTCTCTTTTGATTTTTCCAAAGAAAAAGGCTAGAGATTTTCCGCTCTTTTTGTTCGATAGTCAAAAATATCTAGCTCCATTCAATTTAACACTTGGAATAAAATGGACCTCAATCTTTTTAATATTATTGAGTGGTATAATGCGCTTTCTAAAAACATAAGCATTATGGATATAAAATCTTCCTTAGCAATATGAAACAGGGGCAAAAATAGTTTCCACCACTTTGACGCACAATGACATAACGACGCCAAAGAATCAATAAAAGAAGGAAGGATAGAAAGTAAATAGCAAAAACCAAAAACCGAGCTTTTCATCATCGATTTTATCCCAATCAAAAATAATCTATCATAATTAAACCGCCTTTTCTCCCCTATTATACCACTTTTTAATGGGCATCTACTGTATAGGCAAAGAAAAAGACTGAACAAAGTTCAGCCCTTTTTACGAATGGTTGATAAGATATCTTTATCTAGTCAAATCAATACGTTGACCAATTTTACCAATGATAATTGCACTGACAATTAGTGAAGCAATTCTCCGATACCAGTAGTGAACCATGTAAAGAAGAATGGTGCTTCTGCTACAATGTTCAATTCAGCGACAATGGTGATCATTGAAATTAAAAATAGAATTGAAAAGAAAAATGATCTTTACGAATCAATCCATTAAAAAGATAGTCTTTACTATATTTACTGAACAACCAAACTCCTAAGCTTAGTAAGACAAGAGTTGATCCTCGATATAAATCACTAACAGTCAGTCATAGCTCTTTTTAATACTCTTTGCGACAATGGCAATGTCAGCCAAATCACGGACAGTAAGTTTTTCATGTTTTCTCCTTTAGCGACTATCCGCGTCTAATATGCTTTGGTGAAAAAGCTAAGCACCAAAGGGTTGAGCAAGACAACTTTACAAGTATAGCACATTTTTTTCAGCTTTATGCTATACTAATCTTATGAAAACATATATTAAAAAAATTCTTTGATAACGAGTTTTATCCTATCTATTTTTCGGAGTTGCGACTACCGTAGTATCAATATTTGTCCGCATCGTCATCTTTTTATCTTACTCACCAAGAGTTAGTTGCGACTGCCTTGGGAAATATTGCTGGAATCTATTTGCGTTTTTTTACAAAATGACACATTTGTATTTAAGCAGAAAGAAAAACTGGTTTAACCGGTTAATAAAATTTACCTCTGCAAGACTAATAACATTTTTATTAGATCTTCTACTAACTTTTTATTTTTGTGACTAGCTTCCCTAAATTATTGGTTACTTTGTTGGAAATGATATTAATACAATTAATACAGTTGAAATCTTCATTGCGCAGGTTACGATGGTGGTTCTCAACTACGTTTTTAGTAAAGCTTTTTGTTTTTAAAAATAAATAAGCACTTTTTCTTGCATTTAATATAAATTTACGATATAATTTAGACTGAAAAATTTCGAAAAGGAAAAAGATTATGTTAAAGGATCTTAAAGATTTTTGCTCCGTGGCAACGTCGTTGACCTTGCTGTCGGTGTGATCATCGCCACTGCTTTTGGTGCTATCATCAATTCATTTGTTAATGATATCATCACTCCACTTTTATTGAACCCAGCCTTGAGGGCGCAGATGTAAAAACATTGCTGAGCTTGCATGGAATGAGTGTTACATATGGTAAATTCTTGAGCGCTGTTATCAACTTCGTTGTGATTGGTACTGTTCTCTTCTTCATGATTAAAGCTATTGAAAAAGCTCAAAACCTTCGTAAGAAAGAGGAAGTTGTTGAAGAAGGTCCAGCGACTCAACTGAATTGGAAGTTCTTCAAGAAATCAAAGCACTTCTTGAAAAATAAAAATGTAAAAGTTTAGATATTGTCTAAATCCTTTTTCTTCCTCTTTTTATATTGGTTTTAGTCTTGGGTAAAACTCCTATTTTTGATATAATGATGAGAGTTTCCACCCTTAGTGTAATGGATATCACGTAGATTCCGGTTCTTGAGATGGGGTTCGATTCCCTCAGGGTGGATAGATATAAACGAAAAAGCAACGGTGCCGTTGCTTTTGTTATTAAACTTTTCCGACAATTCTTCCCACTCAAGCATAGCTTCTTCCTGGCGCTGACTAATCTTATCTAGTTCTGCTTGCAATTGCATGAGTTCATCCGCATCATTGGTAGTGTGCATTTGTTCAGAAATGGCTTGGGCTGATTTTCTAATTCTTCGATTTCTGCCTCAAGACTTTCAATTTGTCTCATCAACTTACGAAGTTCTTTTTGACTTTCCTTTTGAGCTTGGTAGTCATTAACTGGAGAAACCTCTTTTTCTTGGCTAACAGCTGTCGCTTCTTCCTCTTGACTTCTTTCGCCAACTCTGCTTTTTCTCAACATAATAGTCATAATCACCCAAATGAGACGGTCGAACCATTTTCGGACAATTCCAGAACATGTGTAGCGACACGATTGATAAAAATAACGGTCATGGCTGACAAATAGAAGAGTCCCATCAAAGTCAATCAGTGCATTTTTCCAGAACTTCCTTACTATCAATATCCAAATGGTTGGTCAGCTCGTCAAGAATCAAAAGTTATTATTTTCCATTGATAGTTTAGCCAGTAACAAAGCGAGCTTTTTCTCCACCTGAAAGCATGCCAACTGATTTCTTAACATCATCACCTGAAAAAGGAAGGCGCCTAAACGATTTCGGTTTCCACTTCTGGCGTCAATCTAAAATCATTCCAAAGTTCATCTAAAACTGTATTGTAATGTCAACTTACTTTGAGTTTGGTCATAGTAGCCAACTTCAACATTTGCACCGAAACGCTTCTCACCCCTTTATAAAAGGAATCTGATCAACAATAGACTTGATAAAGGTTGTCTTTCCAATCCCATTCGGACCTACAACTACTACGGCATTCATCTTACGAAGGTCGAGGTTGATAGGCTCTGATAATATTTCTCCATCATATCCAATAGCGACATTCTCAACTGTCAGCACATATTACCAGATGTTTTTAGCAGGTGAAAAGGTCATATTGGCTGATCTGTTCCCAACTTCAGAGCTTATCTAAACGCTCCATCTTTTCTAGTTGTTTACGTCGAGATTGTGCACGCTTGGTTGTCGATGCTCGAACGAGATTTCGGTTAACAAAGTCTTCTAAGCGACAATTTCCTTCTGTTGCTTTTCGTAGTTCTTAGCTTCAGTCAGTAACTTCTGCTCTTTCTGCTCCACAAAGCTTGAGTAGTTCCCTACGTATCTATCTAAAGAATGTTTGGTTAAGTCGAGCGTTATGGTTGCTACCTTATCGAGGAAATAACGGTCGTGACTGACGATAATGAGTGCACCGCTATAGTTTACCAGGTGGTTTTCTAACCAGGCAATGGTTTTCAATATCCAGGTGGTTGGTTGGCTCATCCAAAACTAAGAGATTTGGCTTTTTCAAGAGCATTTTTGCTAGGGCTAATCTTGTATTTTGACCTCCAGAAAGCTCAGCAATTTTCATCTGCCACATAGACTCATCAAACTTAAAAACCATTTAAAATGGCTCGAATATCAGCTTCATAGGTAAATCCTCCAGCCTGTCGAAATTCTTCAGATAGACGATCGTAGTCTGACATGAGCTTATCGAGTTCTGCACCCTGTCTTTTCCCCATCTCTAGCTCCATTTGGCGAGAGTTGTCTTTCAGTAGTACGTAAGTCGTCAAGAACATGAAGCATCTCGTCAAAGATAGTATTTTGGGTTCAAATCGACTATCCTGTGCTAAGTAAGAAAGGGAAATGTCTTTTTTCTTATTAATCTCACCAGAAGTTGGCTCTTCTTCCCCGACTAATATCTTTAATAGCGTCGACTTACCGCTCCATTTTTCCCAACGAGAAACAATACGGTCTCTTTCATCTACTTGTAGATTAATATTTTCAAATAAACATCGCCTGCAAAAAGAACGTTCGATTTTTATTAGCTTGTAAAATAATCATGTAACTATTTTACTATCTTTTTCTATTTTTAACAATTCAAATATAAAAAGTTCGAATTTAAACTCGAACTTTTTGAGATATTAATAACCGATGCCACCACGGAATGTACATGCCATATCTTTTTAAGTTATAGTTCTTAGAAGATGTGTCGATTGTCCATTTACCGTCTTTCTTGGTCATCTTGATTTCGTAACCTTCTTTTTGCATATTATCGCTAGTATCAAGAGAGTTGAATCAAATTGACTTGGTGCATTTTTCTAAATGTACTTCTCACCAACTTTCATAGCTTCTGAGTAGGCTGTATTTACCTTTGTTTTTCGTCGTAGAATTTACGGCTCAATTCATAAACATTTAAGTTATCCAAGTCGATTGTTTCTGGTCTTACATGAACAACTGCATAGTCTGGTAAATAAGTTTTTACTTTGTAATCAACTTTTGCTCGTTTTGCATTTGCTTTGATATATGCTTCTGCAAATGTACGAAGTTCAGAATCAGAAGGTTTATAGTTGTAGAATCCTTTACCGAATGACTCGATGAATTTCTTGATAAATTCTTCTCTATCAGCCTTCACGTCATTTGTGATCACATCAGAATCGATTGAAGATTTTTTGTCATCTGATTTTTTGTCTTCAGACTTTTTATCATCTTTCTTTTCTTCAGATTTCTTATCGTCTGATTTCTTGTTGTCTGATTTTTTATCTTCAAGTGCGACGATTTGAGTTTTATCATCAGTAAAGCTAACGTTTGATGCACCATCAGTGTTTTCACCATCTAGGTAAACAGCATCAACATATTTTTTCCTAGCTTCTTTGGCTTCATCAATAGTGTCTTCGTATTGGCTTGGGTCAACCTTGATAGCTACGTCATTTTTACCTTTTTGATTTTCTTTTTACATCATCGTAAAAGGTTGGGGCAAAAGTAAGTTCATATTTTGCATCTTTATCTACTTCATAAACTACATAAACAGCAACACTCTTGCCTTTAGAAGGCTATCTCCGTATGACATAAATTTGGTTTTACTGTCTGACTCATAAATTTGAATAGGTTCAACTTTTTCGTCTTTTTCGTTATAAAGCGTGATATCATGGCTAGTAAAAACTAAACTGTTTATCACGATTATTTTTGATTTCGCTGAAGAGCAAGGTAGTGTGAATTTGAATCTTCATCTTTAGGAAGAACATACATACCGTCTTTAACAGAAACTTCAAAGTTTGAATTAGATGCAGTACCATTGTCACTTGCTTTTTTACTATTTCCACAAGCTACCAATGCTAAAGCAGTTAAAACTAAAGCTGAGTAGCTTAGAACTTTTTCATAATAAAAACTCCTTTTTATTATTTATTTTTATTGTACCATACACTTAAAAATTTCAAACTAGAAACGAAATCGCTTTAAAAATATTGTAAATTGTTATAATAAGGGAGAATTTTTCATCTATTACATTTGTTTGATTAAATTTTTAAAATTCATATATATAGGTCATGCTAACGTTTTACTAAAACTTTTAAAAATGCTATAATGTAAACGGTTAATACTAATAACAAATAAGGAGAATTTCAATGACTTATCAAGAAA